>Ga0256837_1000229_pt1 | contig 50573 bp, 48 predicted proteins | sample 4562384metaG_FD_185976 | JGI IMG/M metagenome (GOLD analysis project Ga0256837, IMG submission 185976) | Hydrothermal vent microbial communities from Guaymas Basin, Mexico - 4561-384 | ecosystem: Environmental > Aquatic > Marine > Hydrothermal vents | place: Mexico: Guaymas Basin | collected... | reverse complement strand
TTATTTGATTTAAAGAAGTTTCTAAAATCATCTATTGTAGAGCTTAGATGTTGTGAATAATCTGATATCTTTTTTGATAAATCTAAAGCAACTTCATTAGTTAATTTATCTCTTTTTGCTTTTAATTGAATCGCTGTACTAGCACCACTAATTGCAGATAAAGGTTGTCTCCATTGGTGAGCTATCATAGATATCATCTCCCCCATTTGAGCTAATCTTGATTGCTCTAAGAGTTGTTTATCTTTTATTCTATTATTTGCTAGTTCTTGTTCTAATTGAGTAATATCATCAAAAGATACTAAATAGTGTACCTCATCATCTTGATAATATTCTTGATATTTTACTAGATATATTTTTATATTTTTATATTTATCTAGCATCTTTACTTTATGTGTAGAGTTTGGATTATTTATAAGGTGATCTAGCCAATTCTCATCTTCTGACACTTTTTTTTGTAAGTATCCTTCTCCAGGTTCAAATCTATCACAAATACACGAATAGTGTTCTAAAAAGTCTTCCATCTTTTCAAAATTAAAAAATCTTAAAAAACTTTTATTAACATTTTTTAATTTTTTACCATTTGTAATAACTAAAAATGAAGAGATATTATTAAAAATATTATTTATCTTCATATTTGTTATTTCATTTTCTTTTACTATATATCTAAGTAATAATCCAAATACAAGTATTAAAATAGTTATTCCAAATAATACTTTAGAGATATCAAGAGTAAAAACAATATCAAAACTCTCATTTAACTCTAAAATAATAATACAAAGAGTTATTATAAAAAAGCTATATACAGAAGCTTTATATATTCTTTTTAAATTATCTAACATATATTAAATCTTTTACTTCTAGTTAATAGGTTCTGGTTTACCAAAGTAATATCCTTGAGAAAAATCAACACCTAAATCTTTTACAATTTTATATATTGCCTCATTTTCAATAAACTCTGCAATTGTTTGAAGTCCTTGCTCTTTAGCAAAAGTTACAATACTTTTTACAACAGAATGTGAGTAAGAGTTTGTTTCAATATCTCGTATTAGACATCCATCAATTTTAAGTATATCTGGTTGATATTCCAGAAGTCTTTCATAGTTAGAATATCCTGCACCAAAATCATCAATCGCAATTTTTACACCATAATTTTTAACATCAGTAATAAACTGTTTTACTATTTCAAGATCATTTACACCTTCATCTTCAAGTAACTCAAATACTACTCTATTTGCCATATTTTTATGAGCTTCTAATAACTCAAGAACTTTTTCTCTTGTTGTTCTTTGTTCTATATCTAAAGCTGATAAGTTTATAGATATATCAAAATTACAATTTTTCAACATTGTAAATGAATGTTCTAAAACTATATTTGTGATCTTTTGATATTGATTACTTTTTTTAGCTGTTTCCAAAAAGAAAAATGGAGATAAAACTTTATCCTCTTCATTTACTAATCTTACAAGTGATTCATACTTCACTATCTCTTTTGTATTATTATCTATAATTGGTTGAAAATATGAGAATATTTTTGATTGACTAATTGCAGTTTTTATCATAGAAACTGTTTTCATATTCTCTTTTGCTCTATTTTGTTCTATTGTTGCTAAATTGTTTGCAACTATAAAATGATCTTTATTTTTTAATATCTTTTTCAATCCTAATTTTACAGATTCAAGTATCTTATCTTTTTCGTAAGATATACTCATAATAACTGCTGTTTCATACTCTATATTTTCTAAATCAATTTTATCTTCTTTTATTTGTGTTTGAAATTCTTTTAGATCTTTTATAAATTTTTCTTCATCTTGTAGATATTCATCTTTATCTAATATAAATGCAAATTCACCATTATTTAATTGAAACAAGGTATCAAAGTTATACTTACTTGATATTTTTTCTTTTAAATATTCATATGCTTTATTTTCAATTTTTTCTATAGTTTCATTATCATAAAACTCTTCTATTAACTCATATTTATCAAGTTTTAAATATACCAAAATTAGACTATTTGCATTTTTAATAGCATCATTTAATTGTTTTACAGGATTCATAATATATGTAATATCATTTCTTAATGATATATACTCTAAGATATTTCCTTCTGTATCTAAAATAGGCATAACTAAACTATCCACATAATAACTTCTACCATCTTTTGATCTATTTCTTACAATACCTTTCCATATTTGTTTTTTATCTCTTATTGTATGCCACATATCTTTAAAAATTGATTTTGGATTATCTGGATGTCTTACAATATTATGATTTTTACCTATTAGCTCTTCTTTTGTATATTTTGTTATCTCTAAAAAAGCATCATTTACATAAGTGATAATACCTCTTGTATCAGCTTTTGATACTATTGAGCTTTCATTTGTTGCTAATTTATACTCCTCTAAAAGATGCATATTTAATTCTGATTCTTCTTTATATCTATTTTTTTGAACCACTTTATTTAACATATTAGCAAATTGATCAATATCTATGGGTTTTAATAAATAACCATCTATACCAAGTTTAATACTTCTTATAAAAAAGTCATCTTCATTATGAGCTGATAATACAAGTATTGATATATTAAGATCTGTTTCTCTTATCTTTTCAATCATATCTAAACCATTTAATTTTGGCATATTTATATCTGTGATAATTAAGTCAAATTTATTTTCATGGAATTTTTCAAGTCCATCTTGTCCATCTACTGCTATTACAATATCATCAAAAAAATCTTCTAGTATCATAGCAGTCATCTCTCTTGCGTCTGCATTATCCTCTACATATAATAATTTTAAATGTTGTGAATATTCAATTATCTCATCTATATCAACTGTCATTATTTTCTCCTAATGTTATTGTAAATTTTGCACCATTTCTATCATTTTTGACAGTTAAGTTACCATTACAATGCTCTTGTATTATTGTTTTACTCATATATAATCCTAATCCTGTACCATCTTTTTGCATTTTTGTTGAAAAATATGGATCAAATATTTTATCGATAATATCTTCTGGTATTCCACCTGCATTATCACTTACAGTTAAAATATAATTATCTATATGTATATCTATTTGTCCATTTTCAATTTGATTTTCTACTAATGCATCTTCTGCATTTTTAATAAGATTTAATAACACTTGTTTTACTTCATTTTCAAATGTTTCAAACTCTTGCAGTGAGTTAATATTTATATTTAATTTTATCGACTTTTGCTCTAAAGATACACTTATTATATCTAATACGCTATTTAATATCTTATTAAAATCTGTTTTTGTTTTTATTTTATTAGTTTTGAAAAAATCTCTAAAATCATCTATTGTAGAACTCAAGTGTTTAGAAAATTCTATTATTTTATTAGCTAATTCAATTGCTGTTTCATTTTTTAGTCTATCTCTTCTAGCTTTTAAATATATTCCAGAAGCTGAAGCAGATATTGCACTAAGAGGCTGTCTCCATTGGTGTGCTATCATACTTAGCATCTCACCCATTTGAGCAAGTCTTGATTGTTGTTGCATCATTTGTTGAGTTAGTCTATTTTTTTCTTCTTCCTCTTTGATCTTCTCCATCAACTCTTCACTTTGAGTAATATCTAACCTAATAGATATATATGAATCTATATTTCCATTTTTATCATATAGTGGTTCAATATTTGAATATACCCAATAAGCACTTCCATCTTTTTTTAAGTTTTTAACTTTTCCACTCCAAGATTTTCCTGAACTTATAGTATCCCATAGGTCTTTAAATACTTCTGCTCTCATATCTGGATGTCTTACTATATTATGTTTTTTACCTATTAATTCATGTTTTTTATATCCAGATATTTTACAAAATGCTTTACTAACTTCTGTAATTCTACCTTTTGTATTTGTAACTGAACTAATAATATATTTATCCATTACCATTCTTAATCGTTGTTCATCTTTTGCTAATCTTAAAAATGCGATAATCATTAATAATAATGTTAATAAACTAATAACAGTTAAAAAGATCACTGCATAATATATAGTACTTGTAAAAAATAGCTCATCTTTGATAATCTTTTTAGTATCATCTTTGATATACTTTATTGTACTTTGATAAGTATTAATTTTTTTAGTCATTACATAAAACCAATGATTTGGATTTACTACTTTTACTTTTTGTAGTTTTTTAGCAATTATATCTCTTATTTTTTCTATATCTTCATCAATATTCTTTCTTTGTTTTGAGTTATAATAATCTTTGATATTTTTAGATGCATATTTTAAAAACATCTTTTCATTTTCTTTTTCTAAGGACTTACTTTTTAGATATTCAAAATACATACCTTGTCCATCTCTTAATTGAGATAATAAACTTATACCTAAAGCTCTTTCTATACCTGTAAACTCTTTTAGTGTAATCATATAGCTATATGAGATTAAATTTTGTGTTATTTTTGGGATATTTGATTGTTTTATTATATAAATTAAAACATCATTTAGTAGTGCATTATTAATTTGTGTATATTTTTTAATAATTTCAATTGAGTTTATTTTATGATTATTTACTAGCTCTCTTATGCTATTTATTTTATCGATTTTTAAAAAAGCATCATTAATAATAATTTTAAATTCATCATCATTTATATTTTTAATGATTATTTTAAAATCTTTAATTTTTTGATCTGTAATATCTCTTTGAAGATATAACTCTTTTTTGAAAGCCCCTCTATAAGTGATTGCATAACCACTAGATAGCCCTCTTTCTTTTTGAATAGAGTGAACTAGTTCAGATATTTTAGCACTGACTATTATCTTTTCATTTTGATGAACTAGACATTGCCTTTCATTATATTTAGTATATATTAATATAGCCCCAAGCAAGAACAATATAATTGTAATTGCTATTGTTGGTATTATTAATTTGGATCTTAATGTCATCCTATTGAACATAAAATATCTCTCCTATAAAATTCAGTACTTATTATATCACATATATTATATAATATACATTTCTTAATTTATTTAGAAATATTAAATTAGTATTTTAGCTTAAGTATTATGTAATAAAAGCAACTATTTATATATTAAAATAGTTTGCTTTTTTATTTGGTACAATAATTGCCACTGTACTTTGTTCTGGGTCTATTTGATATGTTTCACTAAGAGTAATATCAAAATCTTCAGGTTTTAAAAGATCAAATATTTGTCTATTTTGTGATAGATCAGGACAAGCTGCATATCCAGGAGAATATCTACACCCTTGATATTGTTTCATCTGTACATCATTGATTGTTGGTTTTTCTTTACTAGCTATATTTAGATCTAATCTTATTTGTTTATGTAAAATTTCAGCTGTTGCTTCTGCTAATTCAACACCTAAACCATGTACTGCATAATACTCCGTAAATTTACCCTCATCATACAATGCTCTCTCATAAGAAGTTATCTTATGTCCAGCACTAGCTAGTGTAAATGCAACTACATCAAAATCATCACTTTTAAAGAAATCAGCTAAACATCTATGCGGAGATTTACCTTGTCTTGGAAAATCAAATGTTGTAAGAATTTTAGTTTTTGTTTCATCATATATATAAAGTTTTGTATCATCCGCTTTACAATAAAAATATCCATATAAAGCAATAGGATCAAATATATTTTTATCTAAAAATTCCTCTTTTAATCTTTCATATAATGGTTTTACTAGAGTTTCTTCTTGTTTTTTAAACTCTTGTATATTCATTTTACCACGTTTATATCCCCATCTTTGTCTAAATAATACTCTATGGTTTATCCATGAAAATGGCAACTCTTTATTAAAATGTGTATTACATTGTATTTTAGAGTTTACTGCATTATTTTCTATTTTATTTAAATATTCATCTGGTGCTACTAAAACTTTTCTACCTAAAAATGGTGGATTATAATCTTTATGATTGTTTAATAATTTTGGAGTATGAATATCACTATTAAATACTACTTTTTCCTCTTTTAAACTCTCATCTATTACTATTAAATCTGCTGGCATATTTGTATCTAGATTTGTATAATCACCATTACAAACTTCAAGTCTTTGCATAGCTAAAACACCATCAAAGGCATCTCTACAATAAAATATTGGTCCATCATAAATAGGTCTACAAAAATCATCTACAAATGGTTTAGTTAAAGCAGCTCCCCCTAAAAGTACCGGTAAAGATATCCCCTCTTCTTTTAGTCTTGTCATATTTGACTTCATCTCATTTGTTGATTTTACAAGTAATCCACTCATACCAATGGCAATTGCATCTGACTCTTTAGCATTTTTAATAAAATCATCTATTGTTACTTTAATACCAATATTTACTACTTTAAATCCATTGTTAGATAAAATAATATCTACAAGATTTTTTCCAACATCATGAACATCGCCTTTTACAGTTCCTATTACAAGTGTTGTATCTGTCTCTTTTTCAACTTTTGGTAAATATCGATTTAAACTATCAACACAAGCTTTCATTGTTTCTGCACTTTGCAGTACAAATGGAAGTTGCATCTGACCAGATCCAAATAGTTCTCCTATTATCTTCATACCATCTATAAGCCATTCATTTACAATAACTTCTGGAGCTACCTCTTTTCCTTGGATCTCAAGAGCTAGTGGTATTAATCTTTGTTTATCACCATCCATTAAAAGTTTTTCAATTTTTTCTTTACTACTTAGTGCATTATATTCTTCATCACTTTGTTCTGCAACTGCTTCAATATCACTAAAATGATCAATAAAAGCAAATAAAGGATCACCATCTTCTCTTCTATTAAATAGTAAATCTTCACAAGCTTTTATATCAGATTCTCTCATTTTATTTCTAGGTACTAGATGTTTTACATTAACAATAGCACTAGATAATCCAGCTTCTATACAATGGTGTAAGAAGATTGAGTTTAAATATACTCTAGCTTTTGCATCTAATCCAAAAGATATATTTGATAATCCTAAAGTAGTACTCACTTCTGGATGCATAGTAGTAAACTCTCTTATAGCTTCTATTGTTTCAATTCCAGCAGTATAATACTCTTCATCACCACTTCCAATAGTAAATACAAGCATATCAAATACTAAATCTTCTGGATTTAGTCCATGTAGATTTACTGCTCTATCATAAATACGCTGTGCAATTCTTATTTTATCTTCTTTTGTTTTAGCCATTGCAACCTCATCAATTACAAGACAAACTAAAGATGTACCATGTTTTTTAGCTAAAGTACAAATCTCATCAAATCTTTCAATTCCATCTTCTAGGTTTACTGAATTTAATATTGGTTTTCCACCTATTAATTTTAGTGCTTGTTCAAGTGCTGGTATTTGTGTACTATCTGGCATAAGTGGAAGGGGTATTTTTTGAGCATAAAGTGAAACAACCTCTTTCATATCTTTTGTTTCATCACGTCCAGCAAATCCAACACTTACATCAACAATATGAGCTCCTGCTCTTACTTGTTGTTGACCAACTGTTAATGTACCTTCAAAATCTTCTGCTTTTAATAACTCTCTAAAAGCTTTAGATCCTGTTGCATTAGATCTTTCCCCTATTAAAAGTGGTGCTGGATCTTGTTTTAGTTCTACAGATTGAAAAAGTGAAGCTAAAGATGTAGGAGCAGTTCCTGTAGGTGCTTTTGGAACAAGATCTTTTGTAACTTCAACTAAAGCTTTTATATGTGCAGGTGTAGTTCCACAACATCCACCTAAAAATGACACCCCATCAAAGTTCATAAACTCTTTTTGAATAGATGAAAACTCTGCATCATCCATAGGATAATATGTACATCCACCTCTATTTTGAGGAAGTCCAGCATTTGAGTGAACAGAAAGTGGAAATTTACAAGTTTGACTTAAAATCTCAAGATGTTTTTTTACTTGTTCCGGTCCAGTTCCACAGTTAAACCCAAGTGAAAGTAGATCAAATGGTTCAAGTATAGTTACTATTGTTACTGCATCTGTTCCAATTAACATAGTACCACTTAGTTCTATTGTAACTGATACCATAACAGGAATAGTAGGATCTAAATCTTGTACAGCATGAAGTGCTGCTTTTATTTGCAATGGATCTTGACAAGTTTCAAGTAAAAACACATCTACTCCACCATCTTTTAAACCTCTTGCCATCTCTTTATAGCCAGCATACATAGTGTCATAATCGATATGTAATAGTGAAGGTAGTTTTGTACCAGGACCTATTGATCCTAATACAAATCTAGGTTTTTCTGGTGTGCTATATTTATCACATATCTTTTTAACATGTGCTGCTCCTAGTTTTGATAACTCATAAGACCTATGAGACATATCATACTCATCAAGTACCCAATCCATAGAACCAAAAGTATTTGTTTTGATCATATCAGCACCGCTTAAAGCATATGCTTCATGTATTTGTTCTAATATTTCAGGTGAAGTTGCATTTAAAAGTTCATTACAACCCTCTTGATCTAGGCCTTTATCATCCAACCAAGCAGAGCTTGGTATATCAATACTTTGAAGCTGTGTTCCCATAGCTCCATCAATTATTAGTGGTCTTTGTTTGATTATTTCTAAAATTTTATTCTTCATTATGTTTTAGTATATCAAATTTTTTGTTAAAAATTGATGATATATCCTTACTACAAAGTAATAATTAGATATAATATTTACAATAATTATCACAACCTTGAGGAAAATAAATGTTCAACAAAGAATTCTTAAAAACTTTAACCGTTTTATATGCAGAAGATGATGCTTCTATTAGAAACTCTCTTAGTAATATACTTAAAAAAGTATTCAAAGAAGTAATCGTATGTGAAGATGGTCAAGAGGGAATTGATAATTATAAAAACTATAGTCAAAGTATCGAATTTGATGCCATCATTAGTGATATTAATATGCCAAATAAAAATGGTTTAGAGATGGTAAAAGAGATAAGAGAACTAAATAGTGATATACCAGTAATTATGACAACTGCTCATGGTGAAGCAAACTATTTAATGGAAGCTATAAAAGTAAATGTATCTGGATATAGTTTAAAACCTATAGATACAAAAGAGCTTTTAAAAACTGTACAAAAGTTTTGTGAAGTAAAGAAAAACCAAAGACTAATCGCCCAAAAAGAGGCTGAACTATCAGAGTATATGGATCTTATAAATACTCTTGCAACTATTACAAAAGTAGATATGACAGCTAGTATTACTGAAGTAAATGAATTTTTAACTCATCTTAGTAACTATAGTGAAGATGAACTTTTGCATAAACCTATCTCTGATCTTTTACATAAAGATTGTTTAAATGGTACTTACCAAGAGATGGTAGCTACAATAAAAAGAGGTAAAACATGGAAAGGGAAACTAAAACTTGTAAATAAAGATGGAGATATCTTCTATTTAAGAACAACTTCTATTCCACATAAAGATGTAGATACTAGTGCAATTATTGGCTATATATCTATAGGTTTTTTAGCAGATGAAGAGGAACAAGAAAAACTTCAAACAATGCAACAAGTAAGACAAAAAATGCTTATTGAAAAGCAAAAAGTTTTACAACTAACTAAAAAAGTAAAAGAGTTGCAAAAAAGTGTTGGTATGCCTTCTAGTACGCAAGTTCTTAAAAATGAAAAAATCTTAAAAATGAACCTAAAAGAGGAAAAAGCTAAAAATGCAAGCTTAATAAAACAAGTACAATACTATGAAGAACATATTAAAGAACTTGAAGCAAAATTAAATACTATTGTATCAGCAGAAACTGCAAAAAGACAAGCTGTTTTAGATAAAGTAAAAGAGCTTCAAAAAGAAAATACAAGACTAAAAGATAATCTAATAACAGCACAAAATAAAATAAAAGCACTACAACCAAAACCTAAATACGTAGAGTAATATGTCTGCATTGCTTTCGATATTAGCAATATATTCTTTTATTTTTTTAGGTTATATTGCAAAAAAAATATATAAAGATGATATTCACGAAAAAACTTTAATTATATTATCTATTTATTTTTTACAACCCATTTTAACTTTTTGGGGACTTACTAGAATCAGTATAAACTACGAGCTAATTCTTGTTCCTTTTATATATTTTTTAGCAGTTAGTTTTACACTTATTTTACTAATTTTTATCTCAAAAATTTTATTTGATGACGATAAAGATAAATCTATATTTATAAGTACTTCACTTATTGGAAATACTGGAAACTTAGCTATTCCATTGGGTATTGCACTTTTTGGAGAACAAAGCATTGCATATACAAGTATAATAAATATTGCAAATATCTTTTTTATCTATACTGTTGGTATATTTTACTTTGCAAAATCAAACTATACATTTAAACAATCATTAGTAAAAATGGTATCAATACCAATTTTATGGTTTGCTATACTAGCTTTAGGATATAACTATTTTGGCTTTACTATAAATGCTCAAATAGATCAAGCTTTACAAATGGGTGCTTATGCTACTATTGTGATTCAACTTATGATTTTTGGTGTTTATATGGCTGGTATTAAACTAAAATCCAGCAATATGAGATTAAATCTATCAACAACTTTTGTAAAACTAATTGTTCTGCCACTAGTTGGTATAGTTTTTGCATATATATTCAATCTTCCTAGTGATCTTGCAAAAATTTTAATAGTATCTTTAGCTGTTCCACTTGCTGTTACAACAGTTAATATATCTGCCCTTTATGAGTGTAAACCTTATGAGGTAACTTATATAATTTTTCTATCTACACTTTTATTTTTGTTTATATTTTATTTTGATTTAGAGTTTATAAATATGGTATTTAAATAATGTGTGGAATTATTGGATTTAATTTTAAAGCAAAAGAGCCTTTAGAAGATCTTGTAAAACTTCTTAAAAATAGAGGCCCTAATAATAGTGGTACTTATAACCTAAATAATAACTCTTTTGGACATACAAGATTGAGTATTATTGATTTAAAAGAAGAAGCAAATCAACCTATGGTATTTGATGATATTGTTTTAGTATTTAATGGTGAAATTTATAACTATAAAGAGCTTATAAAAGGGCATAATTTAAAATGTCTAACTTCAAGTGATAGTGAAGTACTTATAAGATTGTACCAAAAATATAACTTTGAATTTTTAAATAAACTAAATGGAGCATTTTCATTTTGTATTTATGATATCAAAAAAGATATCTATTTTTGTGCAAGGGATAGATATGGTAAAAAGCCATTTTATTTTTACAATATTGATGGTAAATTTATATTTTCTTCACTTATAAAACCTATAATTAAAGCTATTGGATATACTCCTAGTTTAAATAAAGTTGCACTTTCTCAATACTTACAATACTTTGTACCAATAGGTGATAATACTTTTTATAACGATATAAAAAAACTAGAACCAAGCTCATATATTGTATATCAAAACAATAAACTATCTATAAAAAAGTATTATAAAATAAATACCCATAAATCAATATTTGATGAAAAACAAGCCCTAGAACAAATAGAATCAACACTTCTAAAAAGTGTAGAGCTAAGATTAGTTAGTGATGTTGAAGTTGGCACTCTTTTAAGTGGTGGAATAGATAGCTCACTAATATCAAGCATATACTCAAAACTAAGTGCTAAAAAAATCCAAACTTTTAGTGTAGGATATGAAACATATACAAAATATTCTGAGCTTCCTTATGCAAAGCTTTTAAGTGAGCATATAGACTCAAATCATCATGAACTAAGACTTTCTAAACAAAACTTTATAGATAGTTTTGAGGATGTATTACATAGTATGGAAGAACCTCATGGCGATCCTGCATCAATACCACTTGATTTTTTATGTAAACATATAAAAAATAGTGGCATTAAAACTGTACTTTCAGGAGAGGGAAGTGATGAGATATTTTTAGGGTATGATAATTATGCTAAATTTGATAAGTTTTATAACTTTAAAGCTTCTCTAAATGCTGAACAAAAAGAGTTTATGAATAAAAATCTAAGTTCAAGTTTAAATAAAAATACAAAAGAGAGTACTTATATAAAAAGATTGTTAAATGACCAAACTATATACAATAGTTTTGGAGAGATTTTTACATTAAATCAAAAAAAGTTATTATTTAAAAAAGTACCTACATTTAAAACTATAAAAGAAAAATCAAACCATATAGATTGGATGAGTTATATTGATCTAAAAATTTGGCTAGGAGATGCCTTGCTTAGTAAAGTAGATAAAATATCTATGAATAACTCAATTGAAACTAGAAATCCATTTTTGGATTTTAATTTAGTTGACATATCATTTAAAATTGATGGAAAATTAAAACTTGGAAATACCAATAAATATTTACTTAAAAAAGTTGCTTCAAAATATATCCCTGAGGAGATAATAAATAGAACTAAAAAGGGATTTAACTCTCCATATAACGAATGGTTACATGAAGAGTTTAAAGATAAGTTATTAAATACTATTTTAAAAGCAAATAGTATCCATAATCTTTTTAATGAAGCATATATCAAAGAGATATACACTCAAGCAAAAAACAATAAACTAAAGCAACATTTTTATGCTTTGTATAATTTTTCACTTTGGTATATTAAAAATTATTAGTTTTAGTGACTACACCCACCAGCACATGATGTTGAAGCAAAATCAGTTACACCATCTACACCAGCTTTTTTTGTAAACTCAACTCTAGTAAGTCCATCTGCTCTATCTGCATAAGTAAATTCGAATTCATTTTCAACTTTTGGAAATAATCCCATAGGAGCACAATGATTTATCATAATAAGTTTTTCACCATCTTTTAACATTGCTAATCCTGCCATTGCATTTACCATTGGATGACCACCTGCTGATGTATCAAATCCATATGCTGTTGTTCCATCTATATCACCTTTTACAAATACTACAGTTGCATTTGGAACTTCTACTACTTCTTGATTTTGAATATTCATTTTAAACCTTTTAAATTTTTTAGTATTATAGTTTAAAATTTATAAATACTACATTTAGTAGGAGTTATTAAAGATATAACAAATATATTTATAAGTAAAGTTAGTGTAAAATCACATCAAAATAGACTAATATAAGGGTTTTAGATGATTACAAGCAACGATTTTAAAGAGGTATTAATTAAATACTTAAACTTAGAAGATGTAGAAGTTTCTGATATAGATGATAACGATCCACTTTTTGGAGATGAAGGGCTAGGTTTAGATTCTGTTGATTCAATTGAATTAGTTTTAGCAATAGAAAAAGAGTATGGTGTAAAAATATCTGATACTAAACAATATGAAACTATCTTTGCTTCAGTAAATACTCTTTTAAAATATATAAATGACAATAAAAAATAAAGTTTTTATAAATTCTAGCACATCAATTTCATGTGCTGGAAATTCAAATGAAGAGTTATTTTTAAATATCTGTAATTGTAATACTGGTATAAAAAACAATTCAAACTTTTCTTATGAAAATAATCCTGCAATTGGAGTTATAGATTCAAATTTAACTTTTGATGAAAACCTAATATCTCAATGTCAAAAAATACTTGACAATTCTAATTTATCAAACTTTGAAGATACACTTTTAATTCTTGGTTCTTCAGTTGGTGGGATGAAAAATACCGAAGATTCATATTTCAAAAATAGTGATTATAAAGATATAGATATAAATAAACACAATATCCAAACACTTATTGATGTTATTGAATCAAAATACAAATTTTATGATAATATTGCTTTTTCAACAGCTTGTACATCAAGTGCAAATGCAATAGGTTATGCTTATGATGTAATAAAAAAAGGTATTTATAAAAATGTTTTAGTAGTTGGTGCTGATTCTATTTGTCACACAACTGTTGGAGGATTTAGTGCTTTAGGAGTATTATCAAACAATGTTTGTAAACCATTTGATAAAAATAGAGATGGTATGAATGTATCTGAAGCAATTGCTTGTTTACTAATACAAGATCAAAAAACTTCAAATAGTATAGAGGTATGTGGCGTAGGATATAGTAGTGATGCTTATCATATGACACAACCTCATCCAAATGGATCTAAAAATGCTATGCTAAATGCACTAAACTGTGCAAATTTAGAGCCTGAAAATATAAACTATATCAATGCCCATGGAACTGGAACTATGGCAAATGATACATCTGAAGCTAATGCAATTGAAGCTGTTTTTTCTTCTAAAGTAAAAGTTAGTTCTACAAAATCTATAACCGGTCACACATTAGGAGCTGCAGGTGCTATTGAAGCAATTATCTCTACTCTTGTTATACAAAATCAAACAATACCTTCTAGTACAAATTTAAAAGATATAGAAAATAAAAATATTAACTTATCTTTACAAACTTCAAAAGAGAAAGTAACTTATGTACTTAGTAACTCTTTTGCCTTTGGTGGAAATAACTGTTCGTTAGTATTTGGAAGTGTAAAATGAAAATAAATTTAGAAGTTTTAGAAGCATCATATATATATGATAAAGAGGATATAAAAGATTTAAATACAAAAGAACTGGTACCTAAAATGGTTACCAGAAGAAGATTAACAAAAGCAGCTAAAATAGTGATATATTTAGCTTCTAAAATAGATTTAAATAACAATAGAATAGTATTTGGAATAGCTTATGGTGAAACAAAAGCTACTCAAAGTATTCTTCATAGTATAAATGATAATGAACAAATAAGTCCTACAGTATTTCAAAACTCTGTTTATAATACTGCTGTATCTTATTTATCCATGCTTACAAATAATACAAATGAGATAATGACTATTTCAAGTGGAGATAGAACTTCTGCTAATATTTTAAAAGCAGGAGCTATTAAAGCTATAGATGGTGATGAGATTATTTTAATGAGTGTAGAAGCACTAAATATTGAAAATATTGATAAACTAAATAACTGTATAGATTATTTAGAAGTGGGTGTAGCTTTAAAAGTGAGATTTACTAAAGAATCAAAAACTTTAGATTTTGATAATACAAATCAAGAAAACTATCCAAATTCAGTTATAGATATGTTAAATATTGCAAAACAATTTAACCCAGATAAAAAGAATATTATAGAGATTAATATATAATGAACTTACCACATCAAGAGCCATTAATATTTGCTAAAGAGGTATTATATAAAGATGATACCACTTCAAAAGTATTATGTGTATTTGATATATTTCCTACTTTAGCTACATTTATAGAAGCAGCTGCTCAAAGTTCTGCTTCATTTAAAGATCTAAAAAAAGATCAAGTTGGTTTTTTAACAACTATTAATGATATAGCTTATCTAGAAGAACCCAAAAATCAAGAATATATATTTCATATAACACTTGAGATTGATTTAGGAAATATTAGTAAGTTTTCATTTGTAGCTTACGATAAGATAACAAATATTGCAACAGTAAGTGGAAAATTTACTGTTGTTTTAGACTCTTAAAATATATATCCTATTTTAAATGCCACAAATGTTGCATGATTAGAATCTACTAAACTAGAGTCTTTAAAAACTGCATCACTTAAATCATAATATCTAATAAATCCACCATAAAACATATCTTTTTGAATATATGAAAATCCAATTGAAGTTTTATATCCCCCAAATCCATTTTTTGAAGAATACTGATATCTGGTATTTGTAACATCATTAGTATCTACATCATAAAAATAGCTATAATAATTATTATCTGCATATACAACACCAGCCTGAGCTTCTATTTCTAAACCATTTAAGTAGTATTTTAATAAAATATTTGGATTATATAAATAACCTATATAATTAATACTATCTCCTACACTAAAAGCAGCTCTAATTGGAAGATTTAGATCAATTGATACATTATCATATCTTAAGTATTTATATATAAAATTTGGACCTGCTTCTAATGTAAGATCAAGATCATCCATTCTATACCTCAAAGAATCTCTACCACTTTTTACAGGTACTGTTCCACTAAAACTCATATCAATTTTAAACTTTTTACTGTTATGAATATGTTTAAATAAGCTATTTTTTTCAATTGTAAGTTTTTTACTTGAATAATAAATATATGGATAAGGAAGAATATGTTGTATTGTATTTTTAGCACCAATATATTCTGGTATATTAATATATGCTACACCTATTCCATAATCTAATCTATAATCATCTTTACCATTTAATATAGTAATTATAAATAATAAACTAAAAATTAATTTTTTCATTATTTACAAACAATTATTGATTGACAAATTCCTACATGATCAATCTCATCTTCAACACTTAATCCTGCTTTTTTTATATAATCTAACATATCCCAAGAATTAAACATTTTACTATATCCATTTGCCATTGCTGTAAAATAAGGTGATGTATTTATAATACAAAATGCTCCAGCTTCTACTGCTTGTTTATCCCATAGAGGTTCCATTATATATATTTTTGCATCTTTATCTTTTGCTTGTTTAACTCTTGTTAATATTTTTATTATATCTTCTTCTTTAAAACAATCTAAAAATTGACTCATCCAAATAACATCATATCCACTTGGAATATCAAGTTTATCATCAAGTATATTTGTAGGATAAAAATCAACTTTGTGTTCTAAATTATTATCTTTTATATTTGCAGTTGCAAGTGCTATTTGCTCTTTTAAATCTGCAATTGTAACTTTGATATCATCTGATTTGTTTGCTAAACGAATACTAAATTTACCAGTATTTCCACCTATATCTAAAACTTTTTTAGGTTTATTTTTTAATAATATATCAATAGCTTCATCTAAAGCGGTATCAGAATAAAAATGATCAAATTCAAACCATGACTGTTTTACTTTTGAAGGAAGAGAAGATAATACAGGATATATAGTTTCACAATCAGAAAACTCTTTTAAACCTTCTGCTTTTTCATTTACAATTGCTTTTTCTAAATCATATAAACCTTTATAATTCACATAATGGTTATAATTCATATTTACATTTGTCATCTCATCTTTTAATAAAAAATAACCCGTCTTTGTAATAAAATATCTATTTTCAATTTGTTTTACTATATCTGCACTTAATGATGTTTCAATTAAAGTCTTAATACCATAATTACTAATATTTGTCTCTTTTGCCATTTGCTCAATTGTAAGTCCATCTTTATCATTATTATATAATAATTCAAGTATCCCTAAATCTCTCATAGATCTTGCTACTTGAAATATAATAGGAGCAAATGCAATTTTTTGTGCTTCATACTGTGCTTGTCTAGCTGATTTTGTATCATTTTCTTGAAAAAATTTATTCATATATTTTTATTACCTTTTTTGAATATTTTAGTTAAATTTAGATAAAATAATGCTTTTAATAGGGAGAAAATAAGTACTTGACAAATAATTTATATACTATATTACTAAGTGATGAGAATATTGTAAAAATACAACTTACTAATAAAGAGCATCCTATATTTAAGGCTCATTTTCCAAATAACCCTATACTTCCAGGTTTTTTACAAATTGATATAATTGCAGAGATATTATGTGATAAATTAAAAAAAATAAATAGATGTAAATTTATAGCACATATCTTACCAAATGATATAATTGATTACCAAATCACTGTAAAAGATACTAATAAAAAACAAATTAAAATAATAAAAAACAATAAAAAAATAAGTGAATTTACCTATGAAACAATATAGAGTTATAATAATAATACCAACATACAACAACCCAGATACAATTAAAGATGTAGTAAAAGATGTTCAAAATCATAATTTACCAGTAATGGTAATAGATGATGGATCAGATAGACCTATTAAAAGTTTATTTACAAAAGAGGAACAAGAAGGTGTACACTTCGTAACTCATGAAATAAATAAAGGTAAAGGTGAAGCTATAATAAGTGGAACTAAAAAAGCAAAAGAGTTAGGATATACTCATGTACTGAGTATTGATGGAGATGGTCAGCATCTAGCTAGTGAAGCTAGCAAATTAATCAATATTTGTGATGATGAATCAATCATTATTGGTGCTAGAAATTTTGATTTGGATAATGTTCCAAATGGAAGTAAATTTGGTAGATGGTTTAGTAATATGTGGGCTACTTGGGATACTGGGTATAAAATCACTGATTCACTATCTGGATATAGAATATATCCTATTTCTATACTTGATTTAGATATAAAAACTAGTAGATATGATTGGGAGATGGAAGTAATTGTAAGACATGCAGATAAAAATAGACCAATTAAAGAAGTAATTATAGAATGTTATTATCCAACTGCACAAGAAAGAGTTAGCCACTTTAATAAGTTTGGTGATACTATGGCAATAGTTTGGGTACATATCCAAATATTACCACTAAAATGGATTAAGTGGCTTAATCCATTTTCTAAATAATTTATTTAGTTTTAGGTTTTAATCTCCAGATATCTCTATTTCCTCCAGCATTTGCTGAGAAATATATATATCCATCATCTCCCCAATCTAAACTAGAAACATTATAATTTCCATCTGTTAATTGAGTTAAGTTTCTACCATTTATATCCATTACATATAAATGTATATGATTATTTGATCTATCTGATAAGAATGCTATTCTTTTACCATCTGGTGACCATACTGCTTCATAATCATTATATGTTTCAGATGTAAGTTGCATTAAAGAGTTTCCATTTTTATTCATTACAAATATATGAAAATAGTTTCCATCATCTCTTATAAATAATATTCTTTTACCATTTGGTGAAAATTTAGGGCTTCTACCTGTTCCAAACATTCTAATTTGTGTACCATTTGGCTTAATTAAAGATATACTTCCATTAAGGACAAATACTATATCATCTTTTGCTGAATTAATATTAGCAGAATCTGCTTTTCCTAATGAACTATTTGTTATAAACTTAATTCCAGATTCTCCATTTACTCCCATAGACTCAGCTATAGTTGAACCAGATCTATTTGTTGTAAAAATTATTTTTTTATCATTCTTTGACCATACAGCTCTTGAATTTGAACTATTTGCTGGAGTTAAAATCATCTTCTGACCATTTAGTACATTTAGTTTTTGGATAATTTTATTACTACCTTTTGAATAAGTATCAATAAGTAACCACTCCCCATTACTAGAAAGTTCTGATACTAACTCTTCATAACCACCAAATGTAAGTCTTTTTAATTCTCCTGCTGCACCTGTAACATTTACAGATTTAACAATTACTGGTTTAACAACTTTAACTTGTTGTACAGGTTTAACTACAACTACAGATGCTTCTTTTTGACTACAAGCACTAAATAATAATGAGACTGCAATTAGTGAAACTATTTTAATATTCTTCATATATACATTATCTCCAATCTTCTTTTTTAGTATTTTGTGATCCATTTTGAGGTACTGATGCTGAAGGTGTAATAGATTTTGGAGTAGTCATACCTGATCTAGTAGGATTACCAAATAATACTGCTAATCTAAAATAAATTGCTTGTTTTAAATTTTTTACCCAACCATTATAATTAGAATGAATTGTTTCTCCATCATATTTTAAATTTTTACTTGATTTATAAAGAATACTATAACTGCTATTAGAATAAGGAATAGATACTATCGCCTCATGTGCTCTTAAGTTTATTTGACCTTGTGCAAGACCATCTGATACTTTTGTAATAATCCAACCTTTTGAGGCACCTGCTAATTTAATTGCTTCATATACATCCTCTTGACTAACACTATTGTTACCAGAGATAGGTATATTTTTTACATTATATACTGATTGAGATCTACAACCAATTATTGCAAACGATAATAATACCATCATAGCAAAAATTTTAAGTAATTTCTTCATTTATTTCCTTTAAGTTTAAAATTTGCAAAGTATATCTAATTCTTTATAAACTTTAGTAATATATTTTTTTAATTATTTTATCTTGAAATTAAGTTTGTATTTCCGATATAAACATTATCTACAGGATTTGAAAGCCATTTACCAATATCTTTACCTAAAGCTTTTGCAGCTCTTCCAAGAACAGAACATGACCCTTTAAATCCACCCATAAAACCACCACTTGATCTTCTAGCAGCATGAACTGTAGAAAGTAATTTCCCATTTTTTAGTAACTTTCCAGTAATCACAATATATTTTTTATGTCCTAAAAATGCATTACCTGTACTCACAGCCTTATCAATAGTTACATTTAAAACCATATCTAATGGAGATGGTGCATCATCAATTATTACTTTTAAACCATTATCCTCAGAATACTCTTTGATATATTCACTAAGTTGCGATTGAATATTACATTCTGTTTGTATTGCATAAGATACCATTGAATTTTTTGCATATGGTATTTTTGAAGCTATTTTTATATTCTCACCAGATGTATCAACAATATTTTTCAACTTTGCCGTATTTAGATTATTATTTGATGATCCACAACCTGTCATAATAAATGATACTATACCTATAGCAACTAGAGTTTTTAGAGTTTTCATTTTTTTCCTTTAATTTAAATTCTACAAATTATATCTAGTTATTTATAAAGTTTAAAACTATTCCTTTTTAGATGATACTCTCCATGTAAAGAATTACCATTTTTAGTACTTAACGATATTTGAATTTTACTTGAGATTAATGGATTTAGATTTTTAAACATATATGTTCTAGATTTAAAATCAACTGCAACAAATTCCATTGTACTATTATATACTTCTATTGGATATTTATTATTAACTTCTGAAGCTACTACTTCAATTATGCTATTAATAAAATAGCTTACATATGAAGGTTGTAATTTACTATTAATAACTTTAATCCTTGATTGGAATATTTGAAACTCTTTAATTTTTGCATCTTTTATAGTGATATTTTGGCAATTATTAAGCTCTAAATAATGTATATCTCCACTAATAGTTCTACCATTTACATTTTTCCAAATAATACTCTTTCTTTTTTTATAACTTGGTTGTTTTGGTATATCATAATAAGGGTGATGTAGATGTTCTTTTAATATTCTCATAAATTTATCAAAGTTATCTACAAATGGAACATGTTTTGAATCATCAATAATACTTAACTTTGAATGCTTAATTAATTTATGTAAGGCATAAGCTGTTTTAATTGTTGCTATTGGGTCATCTTTGCCCCATATTATTCTAGTATTTAATTTTATCTTTTTAATTACATTTGAATAATCTTGATCAACTAAAGATAATGCAGATATTGCAGTTGCATTTGATTTAAACAAATACTCTCTAGCTTTTGAATTATTAATAACTTTACCCATATCAATTGGTATTAATTCTTCTAATACAGATGGTATTTTTGAAATTGCAACATCAATTCTATACTTTTTTGCTCTATCTCCTAGCATATTATTAACATTACTTTTTATAATTGCTTGTGAAAAAGATTGTTTTGTTAAAATACCTGCTGCATCTACTATTATAAGACTTTTTATCTCATCTTGATATATAGAAGCATACTTTAATGATATAGCTGCACCCATTGAATGTCCAAAAAGGTGATATTTTTTATTAATAAATTTCTTTTTTATATTATGTATAAACTTAACATATCTATCCATAGAGTATAATTGATTTGATTTTGTTGATTTTCCAAAACCAGGTAGGTCAAATGTTAAAATATAATAATCATCTCTTAAATCTTTAATAACCTCTTCAAATAAACTGGAAGCTTCATTTCCCATACCATGAACAAATATAATTGCTTCATTTTTTATATCTCCATAAGTTCTCACATAAACTTTATCTTTAAACTCTTCCTCTACTATATATTTAGCATTAAGAGATAATGTCACAATTAATATAATTAATAATATTCTTTTCATATATTTCCTTTAAAATATAATTATACTAAGATAACCTTTATATATAAGATTTATAAGCTATTAATATAATTAATATTATAATATCTGTAATAAGTTAAGGGCTAAAATATATGAGTGTAAAAGTAAAACAACGAGGAAGTGCAAGTAGTATTAAACTTGTGATTTTTTTGTACAATTTATTGGGATATAAATTTATATACTATTTAATGTACCCTGTTAGTTTTTTTTATTTTATTTTTGCTTCAAATGTAAAAGAGTCCCTAAAAGTTTATTATGAAAAACAGAATAAAAAAATGACCCCTTCTATGTATTTTACTCATTTAAGGGTATTTGCTATTTGTATGGTAGATAGATTTATATCAAAATTTGATCCTGATTCATATACTTTTGAGTATACAGATGTTCAAAAACAAAAAGAGATTTTATCAAAGGGGACAATTATTGTTTATTCCCATTTTGGAGGATGGGCAGCATCTGCAAATTCACCATTAGTAAATAGCAAAATAAACATAGTAATGCAAGAGTCTTTACTTGATGAAATCAAAGAAATAGAAAAAAATATTGAACAAAAAAGTAATACAAAAATAATTGATATAAACTCTGGCGCATTAAGTGTTGCAATTGAAGTTGCAAATGCACTTATAGATAAAGAGATAGTTGTTATGATGGCAGATAGATCAGCAAATAAAAAAGCTGAAATCTCATCTTTGTTTTTTAATGATTATGCAAAATTTAATAAAAATCCTTTTCAAATAGCTTATAAAATGGATAAACCAATGATGGCATATTTTATAATTTTTAAAGATATAAAAAAATATGAAGTAAAACATATATTTATAAACTTGGATAAATCACTAACTGAAAAAGATGCTATTATGAAAGCTTTAAATGAATATATACTAGAATACGAAAAAATAATCACAAAATATCCAAATCAATGGTTTAACTTTTATAATTTTTGGGAGAAATAATGAACAACAACTTAACAATAGATCAAAGAACAATAACTTTAGAAGAGATAATATCTGCTTCAAATATTCAAATATCAAATGATGATACGTTTATAACACATATAAATCATACACATGATTTTATGATGGACACAATCAAACAAGGTAAACCAATCTACGGAATTACTACTGGATATGGTGATAGTGGGAAAAACTATGTAGACTATGATGATGCTGCAAAACTTCAAGTAAATCTTTTTAGATTTCATGGATGTGGAATTGGATTAAATTTATCTTATGAAGTTTGTAGATATGCGGTTATTTGTAGAACTATTTCTCTAAGTAAAGCAAGATCTGGTGTTTCATTAAACCTTTTAAAAAGACTTGAGATGTTAATTGATAAAGATATTATTCCAGTTATCCCATCACAAGGAAGTGTAGGAGCTAGTGGAGATCTAACTCCTCTATCTTATATCGCTGCAGTTATAGCAGGGGAGAGAGAAGTATATTATAAAGGTGAAATTAAAGATGTAATGGAAGTTTATAATGAACTTGGTATTACCCCTTATACTTTTGAACCAAAAGAAGCTCTTGCTATTATGAATGGTACAACAATTATGTCAGCAATTGCACTTAAAGCAATTCAAGAATTTGAAGTTATTCTTGATTCTATGGAGTCTTATGTTGCTGGAATGTTTGAAGTATTATTAGGAGATGATACACCTGTAAGTGACTTTGTTCATGATTCAAAACCATTTTCTGGTCAAATTACTGCTGCAAAAAATATCAAAAATAAAATCGCTGGTTCAAAATTAACTCATGGAAGAGATGATAGATATGATAAGTTTTTTGCAGATAATAATCTAAATATTCAAGATACATACTCAATGAGATGTGCTCCTCAAGTACTTGGTGTAATTAGAGATAATCTTGAAATATCAAAAAATTGGGTACAAACTGAAATAAATAGTGTAAATGATAATCCACTAATAGATGGCGAGAATAAAGTTATTTATACATCTGGAAACTTCTATGGTGGATACGTAGCTCATGCTATGGATACTCTTAAAATTTGTGCTGCAAATTTAGCTGACCTTTTAGATAAAGAGTTTGCTTTACTAGTTGATCATAAATTTAATAGAGGATTAGGTGAAAATCTAAAACTAAGTAAAGAACCATTTTTCCATGGATTTAAAGCTATGCAAATTTCACTTTCATCTTTAAGTGCTGATGTTATCAAAAATACAACTGCTGCTTCAATTCATTCACGACCTACAGAATCACTTAATCAAGATAAAGTATCTATGGGAACAACTGCTGCTAATGATTTTGCTAAAATGATACCTGATTTACATAATATGCTATCAATTGCATTTATAGGAATGGCTCAAGCTGTTGATATTAGAGGAAATGATAAAGTATCTGCTCATTTAAGAGCAATTCATGATGAAACAAGAAAGATAATTAAACCACTTTTAGAAGATAGAAGAATGGATGGTGATATTAAGAATATAAAAGAGCTAATTAAAGCTGCTAAATTTATATAAAGAAATATATCATGCAAAAGGTCTTAATAACAGGAGCAACAGGAAGTATAGGTGAAGCTATAGTTAAGAAATATGCTTCTGAAGGCTTTTATATATACATCCACTACAACTCAAACAAACAAAAAGCACTTCAACTTTTAGATTCTATAAGCCATGGTGAATTAATCACTTTTGATATCTCTAATAAAACAAGTATCAAAGAATCTTTAGAGGACTTAGATGTTGATATCCTTATAAATAATGCTGGAATTATAAAAGATAATCTTTTTTTCTTTATGGAAGATGATCAATGGGAAGATGTAATCAATATAAACCTAAATGCAAACTTTTACATCACTAAACTTATATCAAAAAATATGATTAAAAATAAAAAAGGTAGTATTGTAAATATTGCTTCAATTTCAGGTATTTGTGGAAATGCTGGTCAAGCAAACTATAGTGCTAGTAAAGGTGGAGTTATAGCCTTTACTAAAACACTTGCTATAGAATTAGGAAGATACAATATAAGAGTAAATGCTCTAGCACCTGGTATTATAGAATCACAAATGATAGAAAGTCTACCAAATACAAAAGAATTAAAAAAACAAATACCTCTTAAGAGATTTGGAAAAGCTGATGAAGTAGCATCTTGTGCATACTTTATAGGTGTTGAAGCTAGTTATGTAAGTGGTGAAGTATTAAATATTAGTGGAGCTATGGTTCGTTAGATTGAGAGTAATTATATCTATACTATATGCACCTACAATATACTTTATATTTAAGTATTTTGATATAGATATGGCTGTTTTACTTACGGTTAAACTTTTCCCTTTATTTATGTCTGTACTTGTAACAGTTCTAATTCTTATATCTTACTACAAAAAGAACTCTATGGTTTTAAAATTTGCTAAAAAATATGCTAAATTTGAAATAACAAAACAAGAGGAAGATTATATTCAAAAATCAACTCTATTTTGGGTAGGGGTTAGTTTTGTAAATGTACTTATTCATATTTATATGTATTTCCAAACCAATATAGAGTTATGGGTATTTTATGCCTCTATTGGATGGTATGGTGTGTTTATAGTAGGAGCAATTTTACAACTATTGCATAGACAATTTATATTTAAAAAAGGAGATATTGATGAAACTAATAGTATTAAATGATGATGGAACAAAAAATATACATAATATAACAAAAAGCTCATCAAATAATAAAGATAAAATTCAATATATACACTCCTCAAAAAAAGAACAAAATGCACTAAAAATAATAAATAATTTCTACTCTAATAATAAAATAATACTATACGATGATAGTAATAAAACTATTGAATCTAAATTAAATAATTTAGATGATAAAATATTTAATCATTATGATTTTTCAATGATGTTTTTTACAAGTGGCTCAACAGGTATTCCTACAGGAGCACTTAAAACAAAAGAAAATTTAACAAAAGAGATTGAAGTATTTACAGAACTTATAAAAGAATATAATATTAAAAAAGTGATCATAACAGTACCCTTTGTACATATTTATGGAACATTAATTGGTCTTTTATATCCATTATTAAATGGCATTGATATAGTTTTAAAAGAACACTTTTTACCATTTAATCTACTTGATACTATTGAAGAGAACTCATTAATTGTTGCAACACCATTATATATAAATGCTCTAAATAAAGTTCAAGAAACAAAAGATTTATCTAAATCATTATTTGTAAGTTCAACTGCTCCACTTATGGCAGATGATGCAAAAGAGTTTTGTACTAAATTTAATACTAATATACTACAACTATTTGGATCAACAGAAACAAGTGGAATAGCTTATAAGTATAATGATGAACAACTATGGACACCATTAAAAAGTGTGAAGATATCTTCAAATAAAGATAATGAACTTCATATTAAATCACCTTTTGTCTCAAATATTTTATATGAAAATGACTTTAAACATATAAATGGACAAATTCAAACATTTGATTTTGTTGAGATTCAAAAAGATAATAGATTTAAACTCTTAGGTAGAAGTAGTAAAATACTAAAAGTTGCAGGTAAAAGATACTCAACAATTCAGATTGAAAATATATTAGAAGATATTGAACAAATAAATAAAGCATTAGTATTTGTAAAAAAAAGTAAAAAAGATATAAAAAATGAGGTCTTAGATATTACTTTAGAAGCTAGTAAAGAGTTTACAAGCAAAGAGATTAAAAATATTTTAAAATCAAAGCTGAGTAATTTAAAATTTTCAATAGAATTAAATTATGTAGAAAAAATATCTACAAATAAAATAGGAAAAAAACTTATTATATAAGTTTTTATATTCCAGAAGCTTCCATAAGTTTTGCTTGATGATCTGCGATTAGTGGATCTATTATCTCATTTAGTAAACCATCATTCATAATAGCATCTAAACGATAAAGAGTAAGGTTTATTCTATGATCAGAAACTCTTCCTTGTGGATAGTTATACGTTCTAATTCTAGCACTTCTATCTCCACTTCCAACTTGCTCTTTTCTATCTGCACCCTCTTTTTCCATTCTCTCTTGCTCTTGTAAGTCATAAAGTCTAGCTTTTAGTACTTTCATAGCTTTTTCTCTATTTTTATGTTGAGATTTTTGATCTTGGTTAGTTACAACTAATCCTGTTGGTAAGTGAGTAATTCTAATAGCACTATCAGTTGTATTAACTGATTGTCCACCACATCCACTAGCTCTCATAGTATCAATTTTTAAATCTTCAGCTTTGATCTCAATTTCAACATCATCAACTTCAGGTAAAACTGCAACTGTAATAGCTGATGTATGTACTCTACCTTGAGATTCAGTTTCTGGAACTCTTTGAACTCTGTGAACACCAGATTCAAATTTCATTTTAGAATAAACAGATTCACCTTTTACAAGGAAAATTACCTCTTTATATCCACCAGATTCACTAGGTGTTGTACTCATAATTTCAGTTTTCCAACCTTGATTAGAAGCAAATCTCATATATGTACCAAATAGATCCCCTACAAATATAGCAGCTTCATCACCACCTGCACCTGCACGAAGTTCAATAAATATATTTTTATCATCATTTGGATCTTTTGGAAGTAGAAGAATTTTAATCTCTTCTTCAAGTATAGGTTTTCTTTGCTCTAGTTCTTTTAGCTCTTCTTTTGCTAATTCCCCTAAATCTTCATCACCTAAAAGTGCTCTATTATCTTCAATATCACCTAAAATTTGATTATATTCATGTGCAGCATCTACTATTTTTTTAATATTTGATTGTTCTTTTGACAATTCAGTCATTTTTTTAATATTTGCTAATACATCAGGAGAGATTATTAAATCGCTTAGTTCATCATATCTGTTTATGAAAGATTGAAGTTTTTCTTGTAACATAGAAAGTACCTTATTTGGTGTTTTGGAAGTAAAATAAAAGAGAAAATTCTCTTTTATTTAGGTTTAAATTATACAGCGTTTACTTTTAATTGTAATCTAGAAACTTTTCTAGCTGCATTTTCTTTTTTAAGAATTTTTTTACTTACACAGTGGTGGAAGTATTTATTTGCTTCTGCCATTGCTTTAACAGCTTCTTCTTTATTTCCAGCTTCTACAGCACTTAATACTGCTTTAGTGATGTTTTTGATTCTTGTTTTATAAAATCTGTTTCTTTCTGTTCTAACGATAGTTTGTCTAGCTCTTTTCGCTGCTTGCTTATGATTTGCCATAGCTTAACCCTTTTAATTTATTTGTTTTATTTCAGTTAAGATCAGTTATAAAACTAATCTTCTGATAATTTTGTTTGGAATTGTACTTAAGAAGTACTTAAAATAAGCTTTGATTAATAATACTAAAGCTTCTTTTCTTGTATATTGGCATTGTCATACCTACATTTGCATTTATATATGTTGGATCTGCCATTATATATCTTTTGTTATGATATACAAAACCATCTCCATTTACCTTTGAGCTGAAATTAACTGCTGCACTCATATGATCATCGTATTTAACAGCAACTACATCTAAGCCTAGAAGATTTTTTACTAAATACGAAAACATAATACTTCTATCTTCACAATCACTAAATGGATAATATATTGTCTCTTCTGGAAAAAATACTTTTTCATACGAGAACTGCTCTTGATCTGTTTTATAAGCAAATGCTGTTTGTACAAATCTTAATAAAAAATTTACGCCTTCAAGTTCTGTTTTACCTTTTATTAAAGGTTTTAATTCTAAAAGCAATGAATTGTTAATTGCTGGTGAATTTTTTGCCTTATAGTATAAATCATATTGAGACTGTGGAAATGTTTTATAAAATGATAATAGATCTTTACTATATCTTGCTGTTAATTTATAATCTTTGTTGTTATACTTAAAATCTAAATTCTTCTTATCAATATTAGTAAATAATCCAATTTCATGTTTATTCATATCAAAAGATAATCTTTTTTTAGATTTTTTATATGAAGAATCATATGTAAAAATCGCTTCACTAATATTTATTTTTCCATTTGGTGTTAAAATATGATATTTTTTATTATTTATATTTAGTTGTGATACTTGATAAAGCTTTTGTTTTATATTTGCTAGTAGATATATCTTGTTATTACTATAAGCTACTTTTGTATCATATCCCATTTTTGTAAATATAAACCATGTAAATATATTTGCTTGATTTTTATTATGATAAATAGTTTTTCCAAGCTTATAAATAAGCTGATATTTTGCCCAATCATTTAGTGAATATTTTATTGTATATAAATTTATTTGTTTTATAAGTGATTTATAATCTGTTTTACTTAATTTTTTCCATGAATCACCAATTGAATTGTTATTTACACTATAAAGATCGTATTTAAACTTTTTATCATAAGTGATTTTGATATCTTGATTATAAAAATCAATTTTTTCAGAGATATAACCTTTTTTTATAAACTTTTTAATCACTACACTTTTTGGTAGCTCTTTTTTAATTACTATTTTTTTAGGTTTTACTTTTATAGATTTTATTAAATCTTTTTTAGGTATTTTTTTAATCTTTTTTACAACTGGAAGTATTTTTGGTTTTGGCTTTTTATATTCACTATTTTTATACATAGTTTTATACTCTTGCCACTGTTTTTTCAACATCTCACTAAATTCATCATCTAATGATTTTTTATAGTTATAAAAAGATTGATTTTGTTGTTCTAGCCATTTACTATACTCACTAGCACTTAAAGTACTAGTGCTTAATAGTATACATACACTAAGAGATAATTTTTTTAACATTATATTGTAATATAGAAAATCTATATTACATACCTGCTTTTTCTAATTCTTCGTCAAGTTCACCATTTGCTTTTGCTGCTAAAAACTTTTGGTACATTGCACTATCATTTTTAAATGATGTTTTAACAGCTCCTTCCATTCCATTTTTAACAGAATCATTAGGTACTGTAACTAATAAATATAACTCTCTTGTTTTTGGATTCATCCAAGAATCAACAGCTCTAGTCCCTCTTAAAGTTTGATTTGCAAGTTGTTTTGAAACTTTAGATGTTGTTTTATCAAAAGTTGAAGCAGAACCACTTCCTGTTGTACCTTTATATGATTTAAATAAATTTGAAACTTTTGTAGATATTTGAGAAGCAAGTGCATCTCTTCCATCTGCTAATGCTTCACTTCTTTGCATAGACTTATCATTTCCTGCATTCATTTTTGCAATACCAACTGCTGCTATTGAATCTTTTACATAAGGGTTACAAGTCCATTTTGGAGCTAATACACCATCTTGTTTACATCTAAAATCTGCATCTTGTGAAGATTTTACTACTTGTGGCTCTACTTTTTTACTACTACAAGCTGTAAATAGTGTTGCACTTAGTGTTGTTATTAATAAAGTATTTATTATAATTTTGTTCATTTTATATCCTTTTTATTTTCTCATTATAATATATTATTACTAAATTTTGTTATATTATAAATATCATTTTACATAATTTTAGATATAATTATATTTAAATATTAAGGTTACATATGATTAAACTATTATTTATACTATCTTTAGCTATATTATTCACTTCATGTAGTTCATCAAAAATAAATATTGCTGACTACTCACAAAATATAAATCAAAAACTTCCTGTAGATCCTATTTGTAAAAAATATTATATTACAAAAAAACCAACTGTAGCAGTTGTAAATTTTACAAATAATACAAACTTTGATCTATCAACACAAAATGATAGATCATCGAACTCTTATGGTGGAGTATATGGAATAGGAATTGGTGTAAAATCATCAAAATCAAATACAAAACGGCAAGTCAATCCAAAACTATCTAGTGCATTTATTCCAAAAATAGAACAAATGGTACTAAACATAAAAGGTGCAAAACTAATAACAAGAAGTGATCTAAATAAAGTTGATACAGAATTAAAACTTCAAGATAGTGGTTTATTAGATCCAAACAGTGTTGTAGAGTTTGGATTAAATTCTGGTGTTCAGTATATAATAACAGGATCTATTGATTATATAAGTCATAATTTTCAAAATTATTCACAATATACAGGTTCACTTGCTCATGCTTCACTTTATACGAATAATAAAGACCTAAAATTAGCTTCAGCTGCAGTGTTTCTTACTAGTTCTTTTTTTGATGGAACTACAATCAAAAGTGCAGTTACTGTTAAAATCATAGATGTATCTACTGGTGAAATTATTTTTAGTAAACAAATAAAAACAAAAGATAAAATTCATAACCAAAAGAAACCTTCATATGATCAACTAGTAGGACTTATAAAAAAGAGTATCAATAAAGCACTACCTACTCTACAAAGTAAGCTAAAAGAGCAATTTTCAAAAACTAGCTATATAAGTCAAATAAAAAAAATACCCAATGATAATGAAGCTATTGTAAAAATAACTTTAGGAAAAGATGATGATATAAAACAAGATGACAACTTTATGGTACAAACTCTTGAAATTTCAATTGATCCACTTACAAATAAAAAAACTTGTGAAAAAATAGATACAAATATTAAACTAACTACAACTAATCAAATAAACCAAACTACCTCTTGGGCAAAAGTGATCGATGGAGATTATAAAAAAATAAAGCTACTTCAGTTAGTAAAAAAGATAAAGGATTAAAAATTGATTTTACAAAAAATTTTATATAGTTTATGTATAAGTTTTCTACTAATAGTTTTAACAGCTTGTTCTAGTTCAAAACAAAATACACAAACTACTAAATTACCATCATGGTATTTAAATACACCCAATAACACAATAGAAAAACTATATGGTACAGGTGAAGCTTTTTCTTTAGATGAAGCAAAAACAAATGCTCTAAGTAATATGTCTCAAAATTTAATAGTAAGTGTAAACTCTACTATAAATACAAAAACAAAAATAGATAATAATAACTACAACAAAGAGATCACAAGAGATATAAAACTTCAAAGTAAAAAAATAAGTTTTACAAACTACAAAGTTGAAAAAGCAATTCAAAGTGGTGTAAACTATTTTGTACTTGTAAGTGTAAATAAAAATGAACTATTTTACCAAAAGAAAAAGGAATTAGATCTACTTGATAATAAAATAGATTCAACAATAAATAGTAATATCAATAATTCAAAATTACAAAAAATAAAAATACTTGAAAATTTAAAACCTACTATAAATGAAGCTAAAGATTTAGCATATATTATTTATGCTATCAATAATGGATTTAATTATCAAGAATATTATAAAAAATATACTAACTATTTAAATAAAATAGATACATTAAAAAATGATCTTAGAATTAAAATTGTATCAAATACAAGCAATACAAACTACAAAGAGTTTTTAAAAGAGCTATTAACAAAAGAAAACTATATAATAACTAACTCAAATGAAGATGTACTTATAAAACTAAACAATAATATAAGATACTCAACTGCAAGAGGTTGGCAAATAGTAAAAGCAACTACTACTATAAATACAATAAGCAATAATAAAATATTATCAACAAATACTATATCAACTATTGGTAGATCTAGTACTAGTAAAAAAAATGCTTTACAAAGTTCAGCTAATGTATTTAAGAAAAAAGTACAAAAAATAGGTATTAATAAGATATTATATCAATAACGATAAGATAATTTATAAATAATATAAAATTAAAGAGAGAATATAAAATGAAATTATTTGGAACAGATGGAGTAAGAGGAAAAGCTGGAGAATTTTTAGATGCATTTACAGCTTTAAAATTAGCACAAGCAGCAGGTATATATTTTAATCAAACTAGTAAAAATAAAAGAAAAAAAATACTTTTAGGGAAAGATACTAGAAGAAGTGGTTATATGATAGAAAATGCATTAGTTAGTGGATTTACAAGTGTTGGATATGATGTAATTCAAATAGGTCCTATGCCAACACCTGCTATTGCTTATCTTACACACTCTATGAGATGTGATGCTGGAATTATGTTAAGTGCAAGTCATAATGATTATGAAGATAATGGTGTAAAATTTTTTAATTGTAATGGTGATAAACTTTCAAGTATTATCGAACAAAAAATAGAAGATATTTTTTTCAATGACCAATTAATAAGAAAATCACAAGTAACTCATGACAAAATAGGAACAGCAAAAAGAATTGATGACGTAATAGGAAGATATATTGTATCTATTAAAAGTTCTTTTCCTAAAGAGTTGTCTTTATCAAATACAAGAATCGTATTAGATTGTGCAAATGGAGCTGCTTATAAAGTAGGACCTACTATTTTAGAAGAGTTAGGAGCTGATGTTATTGTACTTAATGATAAACCAAATGGAACAAATATAAATGAACAATGTGGAGCATTACATCCAAAAATATTAGGTCAAAAAGTACTAGAATATCGTGCAGATATTGGAATAGCACTTGATGGAGATGCTGATAGATTAGTAGTTGTAGATGAACTAGGAAAAGTAGTTGATGGAGATAAACTAATAGGAGCCTTAGCTGTATATCTAAAAGAATCAAATCTTCTTAAAAATGATGCCTGTGTTACAACTGTTATGAGTAATATCGCTTTAGAAAATTATCTAAAAGATAATGGTATTAAACTTCTAAGGTCTTCTGTTGGGGATAAAAATGTACTAGAGGTAATGGCTAAAGAAAACATAAACTTTGGAGGAGAACAAAGTGGTCATATTATATTCTCTGATGTTGCCAAAACAGGTGATGGGTTAGCATCTGCACTTCAAACATTAGCACTTTTAATTAGTAAAGATCAAAAAGCAAGTATTGCACTTAATCCATTTGAATTGTCTCCTCAGATACTTAAAAATGTAATGGTTGAAGAGAAAGTACCTTTAGAAAATATAAATGGCTTAGAAGAGCTTCTAGAAACATTTAGAGCTAAAAATTTAAGAGATCTTATAAGATATTCTGGTACTGAAAACAAAATAAGATTACTTTTAGAAGGTGATGATAAAGAAGTTGTAAAAAACTGTATGGTAGAACTTGAAAAATTCATAAAAAGTAAACTATGCTAAAAAACTATTTTAAATATTTTCTACTATTTAGTTTTTTAATTGTTATTGATCAATATATAAAATATATTTTTGTAAATGGTTTTAGAGTTGATGGTGATTGTATATCATTAGTTTTAGCTTACAACAAAGGTGTAGCTTTTTCAATGTTTGCATTTTTAGCTGAATATTTAAAATATATACAAATAACTATACTTTTAGGCGGTATTATTTATCTTTTATTAAATAAAGATATTTTAAATAGATATATCTTACCTATATCAATGATCTTTGCAGGTGGTATATCAAATATATTTGATAGGTTTATTAGAGAAGGTGTTGTTGACTATGTATATTGGCATTGTGGATTTGATTTTGCTATATTTAACTTTGCTGATGTAATTATTGATATATCAATTATCCTTATCTTATATATATCTTATAAACATGAAAAGTTAAATAATATTAGCTAATAATATCTAGCTTTTCTTGTGGTATTGCTCTTATTTTTCCCTCTTTCATATAAACAATAGTCACTAGCATTTCAAATACCTTTTTATCATCTTTAAATATATTTTGAACTAACTTGGCACTAGCTTTTTTTGCACTTAACAGTTTTGTTTTTATTTCTATAATATCACCTAATATTACAGGCTTTATATAATTTGCTTCAAGTGATTTTACCAAAAAATATCCATTATGATCATCCATTGTTACACTATTACTAAACATCATTTCACTTCTTGCTCTTTCACAATACTTTATATAGTTTGTATGATACATAACTCCACCAGCATCAGTATCATCATAATATACTCTTGTTTTCATATTTTATTTCCTTTTTTTTATTTTAACTAAATATAAATAATTATTTATAATAACTTCACTTACTTAAGCGTTGTTATTATAAAATATTAGAAATCAATAAAAAGACTCTAATATATGGACACAAACATTATAAATACACTTTTTCAAATAACTAAACTAAGTTTAGCACTTATTGTTTTTTTATTTGTATTTAATTTTTTAGTAAAAAAATATATCTATAAATACGATAATAAAAAACAAAAATCAACACTTTTCTCATTTAGTATACTTATATTTTTCACTATATTATTTATAATAGTAGAAGAATTTACCCACAATAATGTAGCCATAATAAGTAAAATATTTATTATAATTTTAATTATAAAAATAATTTACCATTCACTTGGTTATATATTTATCAAAAAATTTGGAAAAGAACTTCAAATAGAAGAGGAAGTAAAATCAAAAAAATTAATCAATAGTTTATTAGATAAATTTTACTCAAAAATCAAAGAAGAATTAAAAAATGAAAATATAAATAAAGAAAATTTTCATGAGATAGTACAAAAAAGTAATCTAAAATTAGACCTAAACAACGATTATATTTTAAAAAATGGTAAAATATTTAAAAAACAAATAAAATATGTATCAAATAAAACTACTTCTTTAATAGATATTGGTTTACTTTTATTATTAAGTATATTTGCAATGGCACTTATTATGCCTATAATAAAACCTCTAAATGATATATTTAACAACGACTATATGTTTGCTGTTTTTGCATTTTTAGGAGCATATGTTTTAAATCCAGCTTTTCCAGATATCTATGCTTTTTTTACTTTTGTAAGAAATAAAAATATAGATTTAGAAAAATTTATAAGTTTTTATGACAACGGTAAGCTTATAAAAGGTCGAATTATACAAATGACAACATCTCATGTTATATTAAAAGATCATGTAAGAGGTATAACACTTACTGTACCTAATATGAATCTTCACAATAAAATTATAAATAATCTTGGTGATATAAATGAATTTTTAGGATTAAAAAGAGTATTAACTTATGTAGTAGATTTTGATTCATATAATATTGATAAAGGGATAAAACTAAAAACCATATTCAAAGAGATCCTTTGTAAGTTTCAAAATAAAACATCACTTATTTCAAAACAAGAACAATACAATGTATGGTTAAGTAGTCATGATTATGGGATTAAAATCACTCTTTGGTATTTTATAAAGGATATTGAACAAGAAGAGAAAATAAAACTAGATTTGGAAGATTTTATTTTATATGAAGCTACAAAAGCAAGAATTGATCTTAGAACTCCACAACTTATAGAGTTAAGTGGAACTATTAAAAAATAGCTACATTATTCAAATGTAGCATTTTTATATAACCATCTATTATTTACTTTTACAAACTCACTTTTTTCTGTAAAAGAATGATCTTGATTATTTATGTATAAATTTACATAAAATTTTACATATGCAATTTCATCACCATCTATAAACTCTAAAATCTTTAATCCTTTAAAATCACTATTATTACAAAACTCTTCAAGATCATTTGCCCAAGCTATCGTATCTAAAGTAAAATCAGGATTATTAACATCAGTTGTATTTATGATATATTTTACATCTTTTACTACATATGCACTATATCTACTTTTCATCAACTCTAGAGCATTTGAAGGTAATTTTCCTTTATGAAAAGCTTGACAACATTTTTTATATTTTAAACCACTTCCACATTGACATTTATCATTTACACTAAATTTTGACATATTTTCTCCTATAAAAAAAGCTAAGGATAAAATATCCTTAGCTTTGAAATAATATAATAATTATAAATTATCCGTTATTTTTTTTATCTTTTGCTGCTCTTCTTCTTTTAGAAACATCAAGTTCTCTTTTTCTAATTCTGATGCTTTCTGGTGTTACTTCAACAATTTCATCTTCTTCAATCCATTCCATTGCAAGCTCTAAACTCATCTCTCTTGGTGGGATAATTTTAATAGCTTCATCTGCTCCAGAAGATCTAACATTTGATTGTTGTTTAGCTTTTACTGGGTTTACATCAAGGTCATTTTCTCTTGCATGCTCACCAATAACCATACCGTTATAAACTTTATCTTGAGGTTTAATAAACATTTGACCTCTATCTTGTAAGTTAAAAATTGAGTATGCAACTGCTTCACCATCTTCAGTAGATATTAATGCTCCATTTTTTCTAGATGTTACTGTTCCAGAATATGCTCTAAACTCTAAGAATGAGTGGTTCATAACACCCTCACCTTTTGTAGATGTTAAGAATTCATTTCTGTATCCAATTAATCCACGAGCTGGAATTTCAAACTCAACTCTAGTTTGACCATTACCCATTGGTACCATATTACTCATTACAGCTTTTCTTTTACCAAGTGTTTCAATAACAGTTCCAGAGAATTCATCAGGGATATCACAAACTAAGTGCTCAAATGGCTCACATTTAACACCATCAATTTCTCTTACAATTACTTCTGGTCTAGAAATAGAGAACTCAAAACCTTCTCTTCTCATATTTTCAGCAAGAATTGTAATTTGTAACTCACCTCTTCCGTTTACTTCAAATGCTGCATCACCTTGTGGTTTAAAGTTCATAGCAATATTTGTATTCATCTCAAATTCAAGTCTCTCTTCAATTTTATTTGAAGTTACAAACTTACCTTCTGTACCAGCTAATGGAGAATCATTTACTGCAAATGTAACAGAAAGTGTTGGTTGTTCAATATGTAAAGGATCAAGAGGCATAGGATTAGCAGGATCACAAAGCGAATCACCAACATCAATAGTTTCAAATCCAGCAATAGCAACAATATCACCATGACCAGCTTTATCAATATCCATTCTTTCTAGACCTTTAAATCCAATAAGTTTAGAAACTCTACCTTTAACTTTTTCACCATCAGCTTTAACTAAAGTTACTGTTTCACCCATAGAGATTGTACCATTAAAGATTCTAGCAATTCCAATTTTACCAATAAAGTTATCATAAGTAAGGTTGAATACTTGAAGTTGTAATCCAGCATCATCAGATCCTGTTGGAGATGGAACCTCTTCTAAAATCATATCAAGTAATGGAATCATATCTTTACTTTCATCTTCTAAAGAAATTTTCGCATAACCATTTTTTGCAGCTGCATAAATAACTGGGAATTCAAGTTGCTCTTCATTTGCACCCATTTGATCAAATAGGTCAAATACTTCATCAACAACTCTATCTGGCTCAGCAGCATCTTTATCAATTTTGTTTACAACAACGATTGGTCTATGACCTAATTCAAGTGCTTTTTTAACAACAAATTTTGTTTGAGGCATAACACCTTCTTGTGCATCAACAAGTAATAAAACAGAATCAACCATTTTTAAAACTCTTTCAACTTCTCCACCAAAATCGGCATGTCCTGGAGTATCTATAATATTGATTCTTGTATCTTTATAATCAATAGCTGTATTTTTAGCTAAGATTGTAATACCTCTTTCTTTTTCGATGTCATTGCTATCCATCATTCTATCTTCAGTTTCATCTCTTTCACCAAATGTTCCTGATTGTTTTAATAACTCATCTACTAATGTTGTTTTACCGTGGTCAACGTGAGCAATAACAGCAATATTTCTAATATCTCTCATTTTTTTCCTTTATTTTATCTTTTTCATGTACTAAATCAATTACAAATAATTATATTTATATTTGATTTAGTACTATTCTTTCGCGAATTATATCTAAATATTACTTAAATTCTTAAACCATTATAAAATTTATCTATTTTGTTATTAAACTACAAATGTAAAGAAAGGCATAATCTAATTTTAAGTACAATACTTTATATAAAATATATAATAAAAAAGGTAATTAAAATGAATGTAGAACTTATGCAACATACATCTTTAGCGGTAACTGCTCATGCAATTAGAACTTGTTGGCAAAGTTTTGATAATAGTGATGAAGGTGGAGAGAAAGATTTAGCTTTAATAGATAGAGTAGGAAATAAATTTAAACATGCTTCAACTTTAGAGCATCTAAATTATACTTTTTATCTATCTGGAATAAGTCGTGCATTATTACAAGAACTTGCACGTCATAGAATGGCATCTTTATCTGTAAAATCAACAAGATATACTTTAAAAGAGTTAAAAGAGGAAAAAGATTCTTTTACAAATGGTATGAATATGATTGAATTAAAAGAAAAATATACTGATGCTACTGAAGTATATAATGATCTTCATATGAAAAGAGCATCAAAATATTTAGTATTTACAAATATACTTACTGTTGATTTTGCTTCAGTTGTTGCATTGGAAAATTTAAGACTTATTTTACAAGATGCTATTGCAAATGATATGGCAAAATTTTGTTTACCAGAATCTTACAAAACTGAACTTACATGGACAATCAATGCAAGAAGTCTACAGAACTTTATATCTCTTCGTACTAGTAAATCTGCCCTTTGGGAGATAAGAGATTTAGCAAATATGATATATGATACTTTACCAAAAGATCATAAATACCTATTTGAATCTTGTATTAGTCAATAGTAAATAATAATTTTACATAAAAAAAGCTAAGGATAAAATCCTTAGCTTTTTTTTTAGTTTTATTTATATTAACTAAAATCTTCTTTTTCAAACTTATCTAAATACTCTTTTGCAAGATGTATTTTATAACCTGTTGAATTGTGATTTTCAATTAAGTTTTTATAAGGCAATTTAGTCTTGATCTTAGATACAAGTTGTCTTACATAAGCTTTATCATCATCACTTTGCTTATCCCAAACATATTGTTCAATCGCTTCATTAGATGCATTTTTACCTCTATATTTAATAAGTATATCAAGTAATGCCATCTCTTTTTTAGTAAGTTTAATAGGTGGTTTATTACCAAACTGAATTGTTTTTTCAGATTTAGTATATACTCCATTATGTGCTAATTGTACTACATTGTCTATCTCTTTAATACTATTTTGAATTTTAGCTACTATCTCTCTTACATCAAATGGTTTTTTAATAAAATCATTACATCCTGTATCATAAGCATTTAAAATAGTATTTATATCAGTATCTCCACTCATTATAAATATATTTGCATCAGCTTTACAGGCTTTAATTGATTTTAAAATCTCAAAACCATTAACATTTGGTAGATTTATATCTATTAGATATAAATCATATCCGCTGTGAATATTATCTAATGCTTCAACACCATCATTGTATGCTGAAACTTTACATTTTATTCCCTTTAAACTACTTGTAATAATGTCGTTTAATGTTGTGTCGTCTTCTACTAAAAAAATTTTCATGTGGTATTATATAACTAATTACTTTAAAGATATATTTATTTCTACAATTAGATTACATTTCTTTTACAATCTTTGGAAATGTGTAATTGCAACAGCGATTGCATCAGTAATATCTAATGGTTTTATCTCTTGTTTTATATTTAAAATTTTTTTTACCATAAATGCAACTTGCTCTTTTTGAGCTTTGCCATTTCCTGTAACGGCCTTTTTAACTTGAAGTGGTGTATATTCACTAAAATTTCCAAACTCTTGTAGAATTTTTAATGTTATTGCACCTCTAAATTGCGCTAATTTTATAACTGACTTTGGATTAAATGCATAAAACATATCCTCCATAGCAACTTGTTCAATTTTATGCTTATTTATTATTAAATCAAAACCCTCAATAAACTCTAAAATTTGTTCTTGAAGAACTCTTGATTTCATTTTTATTAATCCAGCTTCGATTAGCTTTGGTTTCTTGTTATTCACTTGTAAAATTGCATATCCACAATTTATAGTTCCTGGGTCTATTCCTAGTATAATCATACTTGACAGTTTATCATAAAAATACTTTTTCACATAATCACATAACTCTTTTCACTTATTCACATATGTAATTTTAAAATTAATATTATTTTAGCTATAATAAGTATAATTATAAAATAAAGGGCATATTATTAAACAAATATCTAAATTCAATATTATGGATGAACTTAAAAATGAAGTATCATCTGCTGATTATGAAAAGTTTATAAAACAAATGATATATAAAAAAGCTACATCTAGCGATGAGCTTATGATATTTGAAGTACCAAATAAAATAATTGCTAACTTTATTAAAACAAAATTTAGACCAATAATTCAAGATATAGTTTTTAATAAAGCTCATATAAAACCAAAAATACTTATAAACGTAATTGGTGAAAAAAGAAAATCAAAAAAAGAGATATTAAGTGAACAAAACTCTTCAAGTATGCCTGAAAATACAATACTTAATCAATCTTATACATTTGAATCATTTGTAGTAGGAAGTTCAAATCAAATGGCATATAATGCATCTTTAGCAGTTTCAAATAAATTAGGGATTCAATATAATCCTTTATTTATTTATGGTGGAACAGGTTTAGGAAAAACTCACCTTTTACAATCAATAGGAAATGAAGCTATAAATAAAGATAAATCTGTAATATATGTTACTATTGAACAATTTATGAATGATTTTACATTTTCGTTGAAAAATAAAAATATGGATCACTTTAGAAATAAATATAGAAAATGTGATCTTTTACTTATAGATGATATACAATTTTTATCTGGAAAAGAGGAGACTCAAAAAGAGTTTTTCCATACATTTAATGAATTACATAGTGCAAATAAACAAGTAGTACTTACTTCAGATAAATTACCATCACAAATTGCAGGACTTGAAGAGAGACTAAAAAGTAGATTTGAATGGGGACTTACAACAGATATTCAAATACCTGCTCTTGAAACAAAAATTGCAATTATTGAGAAAAAAAGTGAACTAAATGGTATTGAACTATCTAAAGAGATTATACATTTTATAGCTACTTCACTTGATAGTTCAGTTAGAGAAATAGAGGGTTTACTTATTAAAATAAACGCAAGTGCCGATCTACTAGGACAAGAGATAAATATTGATCTTGTAAAAGATCTATTAAAAGAGCAAATACAAGATAAAAAAGATAATATTAAACTACCAAATATTATTGAACTTGTATCAAGAGAATTAAATCTTAAACCTAGTGATCTAAAATCATCTAAAAGATCTGCAAATATAGTAAATGCAAGAAGAATAGTGATATATCTTGCTCGTGAACTAACTCACAACTCTATGCCAGATATTGCAAAGTTTTTAGGTATGAAAGATCATTCAAGTGTTAGTAAAAATATAAGTAAAGCAAATGAACTTATAGAAAAAGATGAAAACTTTAGATTAAATTTAGAAAATTTAAAAAACAAAATAATTACAAAATAAAAGGAGTATATAAAAGTAAATTAAAAAAGTTATAGAAATAATGTGAATAGGTGTGAATAATAAATTAAAGTTGTTCATCATCTAAATCGATGAGTAACAAGGCTTTAAAGCAATATTTTCATCTATTCACATGCTCTACTACTAATACTACTTTTAATATATATAAAGGACAACTATGAAATTTACAACAAACAAAAGCAAATTCGAAATAATCATATCTTCAATGCAACCTTTTTTAGAAAAAAAAGATTCAAGTTCTATTACTTCTCATATATATATTGAGATTGTAAATAACAACCTAATAATAAAATCAACTGATTATGAGATGGGTTTAAGTGCAACAATAAATGATATTACTGAAATAGAAGACGGAAAAGCTACTGTTAATGGTAGTAACTTATTAAATATTATCAGAAGATTAAAAAATGAAGATATAAATTTTGAAGTATTAAATAATGATCTAAAAATAAATCAAGGTAAATCTTCATTTAAACTACCTATGTATAATGCTGATGAATATCCTAGTTTTCCTAATATTGAAAATTTAAATTCTTTAGAGATAAATACTATTAATTTAATTAATTCTATAAAGAAAATTACACCAGCAATTGATAATAATAATCCTAAGTTTGAATTAAATGGAGCATTAATAGATATTAAAAATGAAAATATAAATTTTGTTTCAACTGATACTAGAAGATTAGCTGTTGCAAATTTAAGAAATATTTCAAATGATCCTATGCAAATAATAGTTCCAAAAAAAGCTATAGTAGAGATTCAAAAACTATTTTTTGATGAAACAAAAATATCTTATGATGAAACTAACTTGATATTATCAAATAATAACTATATATTTTTTACTAAATTAATAAATGGAAAATTCCCAGATTATGAAAGAATTATTCCTAAAACTTTAAAATACAATTTTACTATTGCTAAAAGTTTATTAGTAGAAAGTATTAAACTTATTACCTCACTAAAACCAAATATAAAAATTACTTTTTCTAGTAATAATATATTATTTGAAAGTGTTGATGAAAATAGTGAAGCTAAAACACAAATTGATATAAATTTAAATATAGAAGATAGTTTTTATATTGCAGTAAATAGTAAATATCTATTAGACTTTTTAAGTTCAAGTGATAATGAAAATATAACAATAGGATTTAATGAATCAAACCTTCCATTTTATTTAGAAGATGATAAATTTAAAACAATAATTATGCCAATAATATTAGATAAGTAAGGAAAATAATATGAGTGAAGATGTAAAAAAAGAGTACGGAGCTAGTAATATTAAAGTTCTTAAAGGACTTGAAGCAGTAAGAAAAAGACCAGGAATGTATATAGGTGATACTAGTACAAATGGTTTACACCATATGGTTTATGAAGTTGTTGATAACTCAATAGATGAAGCAATGGCAGGATTTTGTGATACAATTGATGTAACTATCACAAAAACAAATGGTATTATTGTAAAAGATAATGCAAGGGGTATTCCTGTTGCTATTCATCCAACTGAAAATATTAGTGCAGCAACTGTTGCACTTACTGTATTACATGCTGGTGGAAAGTTTGATAAAGACACATATAAAGTTTCTGGTGGATTACATGGTGTTGGTGTATCTGTTGTAAATGCACTTTCATCTACATTAAAAATGACAATTTATAAAGATGGAGAAATACATTATCAAGAGTTTCATGAAGGTAAATACGATAAACCACTTGAAGTAATAGGAACTACTAAAAAAACAGGTACAACTATTGAATTTCAACCAGATCTTACTATATTTGAAGTTGGTGAATATTCATTTGATATACTTGCAAAAAGATTTAGAGAAGTTGCATATTTAAATCCATTTATTACTATTAACCTTACAGATAAAAGAGATGGAAAAAAAGAAACTTACCATTTTGAAGGTGGTATTAAACAATTTGTTGAAGATGTAAACACTGCAACTCCAATGACTGAAGCTATATCATTTTCAGCAAAAGAAGATGATGTAGAAGTTGATATTGCTTTAATGTATAACTCTACATACACAGAAAAAACGCAAAGTTTTGTAAATAATATTAGAACAGCAGATGGTGGAACACATGAGGCTGGATTTAAAGCTGGATTAACAAGAGCTATTTCTAAATATTTAAAAGAGAATGCAAATGCAAGAGATAAAGATGCAAAACTTACAGGTGATGATGTAAGAGAAGGTCTTGTAGCAGTTGTAAGTATTAGAATACCTGAACCTCAATTTGAAGGGCAAACAAAAGGTAAACTAGGAAGTTCTTATGTAAAACCTATTTGTCAAAAACTTACAAATGAGATGTTAAGTAAATATCTTGAAGAAAATCCAGTACAAGCAAAAGCTGTAATGGAAAAAGCTTTAATGGCAGCACGTGGAAGAGAAGCAGCTAAAAAAGCTAGAGATTTAACCAGAAAAACAGAAACAAATACTATAGGAACACTTCCTGGTAAACTTGCAAACTGTCAATCTAAAGATCCTGAAATTACAGAATTATACCTTGTGGAAGGGGATTCTGCTGGAGGTTCTGCTAAACAAGGTAGAGATAGAGTTTATCAAGCTATTTTACCACTAAAAGGTAAGATTTTAAATGTTGAAAAATCAAGACTTGATAAAATTTTAAAATCTGATGAGATCAAAAATATTATTACTGCACTTGGTTGTGGTATTGGTGATGATTTTAATATTGAAAAGGTTAGATATCATAAAATAATAATTATGACAGATGCCGATGTTGATGGTAGTCATATTCAAACATTACTTTTAACATTCTTCTTTAGATTTTTAAGACCAATTGTTGAAGCTGGTTATTTATATCTTGCTCAACCACCATTATACCTATATAGAAAAGGTAAAAATGAAACATATCTAAAAGATGATGCTGCATTATCAAGCTTCTTAATTGAACATGGATTATCAAACTTTGAATTTGAAGGTATGGGATATAATGATCTTCTTGATATGTTTAAAATTGTATCTTCATATAGATCAATGTTAGGAAACTTAGAAAAAAGATATTCTTTAGTTGAAGTTATTAAACATATTATTGAAAATGATGAATTAGTAGGATTAAGTAATGATTCATTATTTGAAAAAGTACAAAAATTTATATTAGATTCTGGATACAATATCTTAAATTATAGTGTTTCTGAAGAAAATATCCATATGTTTGTACAAACATCAAACGGTTTAGAAGAGCTTATAATTGATGATGAGTTATTCTCTTCACCATATTTTGCAGAAGCTACATACTTATTTAAAAAGTTAAATGAAAGAGATTTAACTTTATTTGAAGGTAAAGATCTAATAGAAATACTAGAAGAGATAGAAGCTAGTGCTAAAAAAGGTGCATATATCCAAAGATATAAAGGTTTAGGGGAGATGAATCCTGAACAACTTTGGGAAACAACTATGACTCCAGATGAGAGAAGACTTCTTAGAATCACTATTGATGATGCACAAGTAGCATCTGATACATTTACATTATTTATGGGTGATGAAGTAGAACCTAGAAGAAAATATATAGAAGATCATGCAAAAGATGTTGAACATCTTGATGTGTAAATAAAGGAAAAAATTTGAAATACGGACAAAAAGAGATTGAAGAATTTGATATAAATAAAAGTGAAAACTTTTGGCCAAATGAGCATAAAAAAGATTATACTATAGATATTGAGTTACCAGAATTTATGTGTATGTGCCCTAGAAGTGGTTATCCAGATTTTGCTACTATGAAACTATCATATGTGCCAAATGAAAAGGTTATTGAACTTAAAGCACTTAAATTATATATTAACTCATTTATGAATAGACATATTTCACATGAAAATTCTGCAAATGAAATATATGATGCTTTACAATCAAATCTAAAACCAAAATCTATTAAACTTATTGCTGATTTTAACCCAAGAGGTAATGTACATACAGTAATTACAATAGATAGCAAAGATAATAATAAATAAAAGTATGTTAGTAAGTACATCTAAAGCAGCAGATATTTTAGGTATTTCACTTCAAGGTGTACACTACAGAATAAAAAAAGGTCTTCTAAAATCTAAAAAAGAAGATGGAAAAATACTTGTGTATGTAGATGATGATCTAAATACACAACAAAAATATACTCATAAAGCTGCTATTGCTTCAAATGATGAACTCTTAAAAGCAAAAGATGAACAAATCGAGCTTTTAAAAGAGAGCATATCTTGGATGAAAAACCAATATGAATCACAAATAAAAAAACTAGAAGAAAATCAAGATAAAATTATAGATGTTTTTAAAAGTGAGATAATTTTACTTCAACAAGCCTATAATGAAATAAGAGAGTTTCATAAAATTGAAAATAAAACAAAAGATGCAAAAATAAATAGTATAAACAAAAAAGAAAATAATATCGAATTTATGGATATAAAAGATTTTTTTGAATTTATGAAAAAAAATGGAAAAACAAAAGAACAAACTAAAAAGATTCTTTTAAATCAAATAAAATTACAAGATAAAAGATTTATATATAACTCTAAAACAAAAGAGGTAATTATATATAAAAGTGACTTTTTAGACCTAATCTAAAATTATGTGTTATAATTTCTTAAAAATAATTAGGAAATATAATGAAAATATCAATTTTAGATGCAAAAACATTTGGAGAAGATGCTGATTTATCAGTATTTAATACTCTTGGAACTGTTAAAACTTACCAAACAACATCATATGATCAAACATTAAGCCATATAGGAGACTCTAGCATTGTTATAACTAACAAAGTAGCAATAGACAAGTATATTATGGATAATAGCTCTTTAAAGCTTATTTGTGTTGCAGCAACTGGTATGAATAATATTGATTTAGAATATGCAAAAGAAAAAAACATAGTTGTAAAAAATGTAGTAGGATATTCAACAGCTAGTGTTGCTCAACTTACATTTGCACTTGCATTAGATTTTATACAAAAATTATCATATTATAAAGAATACACATCATCAAAACAATGGTGTAAGAGTGAAATATTTACACATATTGATAAACCATTTTTTGAATTAGAAAATAAAACATGGGGGATTATAGGACTTGGTAATATTGGTATAAAAGTAGCTTCAATTGCACAAAGTTTTGGTTGTAATGTTCAGTATTACTCAACAAGTGGTGTAAATAATAACAAAGATTATAAAAATGTAAGTTTAGAAGAGTTATTAAAAACTTCAGATATTATATCTATACATTGTGCATTAAATGATGTAACAAATAACCTAATAAATAGCAAAAATTTAAATATTATAAAAGATGAAACTATTATATTAAATCTTGGTCGTGGTGGTATTGTAAACGAAAATGATATTTCTAAAGAACTTGACTCAAATAGACTATATTATGGGACAGATGTAGTTACAAAAGAGCCAATAGAGGAGTCAAATTCACTTATGAACATAAAAAATAAAGACAGATTAATAATCACACCTCATATTGCATGGGCAAGTAAAGAAGCTAGAGCTAGACTAATAAAAAGTATAAAAGATAATATAAGTAACTTTACATTATAATACATACTACAATATGTAAATAATTATGTTAAAGGAATATTATGACACATTTATTATATTCATCTAATGAGATGTTCTCTTCTACTCAACTTGTGCGTCAAAGTAAGAAGATATTTGATAAGTTAAGTTCAAATGAGATAGAAAAAGCAGTTATTTTAAGAGATGGTAAGCCAAATTTTATGCTTTTAGATTTTAATACTTATGAATCTATTATGAAAGAGTTTATCCAATTAAAAGAGGATCAAAATAAACAAAAAGTTATAACAAATGAAAATAAAATTGTTCAAGAAGAACCAGTTGTTATAAAAAAAGAGGAAGATATTCAAATTGAAGATGAAATAATAGATAATAATATTGAATTTAATGAAAAATTAGAAGAAGTAAATGAAAATGGATTTACTCCTGAAGAAGATAAAGAGTTACAAGAAGCCTTAAAAAGGTTAGATGAACTAGAATTAGATCCAATTTTAAAATCTGAGGCAAAAGAAGAACTAAAAAAAGAGAGATCTACTGGTGAGATAAAAGAGTTTTGGAACTAATATGATTTATGATGTGGTAATTGTAGGAAGTGGTGGAGCTGCACTTAGTTCTGCTATTAGTTTAAATCAAAAAGGTTTTGAAGTATTAGTAATAAGTAAAAGTTCAAATACCGCTTCACAAACAACACAAGCTCAAGGTGGAATAAATGCGGTATTAAATGAAAATGATAGTGTTCAAAGTCATATTGATGATACTTTAAAATCAGCTTTTAATGTAGGTTGTAAAAGCTCTATAGAGTTTATGTGCCAAAATGCTAGTGATACTATAAAGTGGCTTGATGATTTAGGAGTACCCTTTAGTAAAGATGAAAATAACAATATAGCTCAAAGAGCCTTAGGCGGGGCTAGTTTTAAAAGAGCTTGTTATAGTTCTGATTATACAGGTTTAAAGATACTTCATACTTTATTTGATACATCTATCAAGCTTGGAGTTAAGTTTTTATTTGATACATATCTACTTGATATTATTGTAGAAGATTCTCAATCAAAAGGTGTTATTGTACACAATATGAAAAGTGGTAATGTAGAGCAATATCTAGCATCAAACATTATACTTAGTACTGGTGGATATGGTGGAGTTTATTATAATTATACTACAAATAGTGCTGGAAATACTGGTGATGGACATATAATAGCACTAAATAAAGGTGCAACTTTAGAAAATATGGAGTTTGTTCAATTTCATCCAACAGCTCTTAAAGATAAGTTTATACTTATTAGTGAATCAGCAAGAGGTGAAGGTGGATATCTAGTAACAAAAGATGAAAAAAGATTTGTAGATGAACTACTTCCAAGAGATGTAGTAGCAAGAGAGATATATAAAAAGATGATAAATAATGAAGATGTTTTCTTAGATATTAGACATCTAGGACTTGAAAAAATACTTCATCTAATGCCTCAAGAATATAAACTTTGTCTTGATTATATGGATCTAAAGATGGATAAAGATCTAATACCAATAACACCAGCTAGTCACTATACTATGGGTGGTATAAAGGTAAATAAAGAACTTCAAACATCTATAAAGAATCTTTACAGTATAGGTGAAGCTTCAAGCAATGGTGTTCATGGTGCAAATAGACTTGGTGGTAATTCACTATTAGAGATTATCACTTTTGGAAGAACAATTATAAATAGTATAAAAGTTGATAATGATGTAGAAGATAAAATATATAATGAGCTAAAAACTCAAGAAAATTATATAAACAATATTTTACAAAATAACAATAATGAGGATTTTTATAAAATAAAAAATCAATTAGGTGATATGATGTTTAAAAATGTTGGTTTATTTAAAGATGAAAATAGATTAAATGAAGCATTAGAGTTTGTTCAAAAACAGATTAAAAATATCAATAATTTTAAAGTTACAGATAGATCTAAAATATACAATACTAATCTAAAAGAGTTTATAGAGTTTAAAAACTCTTTAGCAATTTGTGAAGTTATTATAAAGTCTGCATTAAGTAGAAAAGAGAGCCGTGGTGCGCACTATAGAGTTGATTTTGATAGTATAAATAAAGAATATGATAAATCAACTTTATATAATCTAAAGGATCAAAATGTCTAATAAGATTAAAATAATAAATAAAGACTATATAATAGATGAATCAATAAACAATATTCTAGAAGCATTAATTTATATAAAAGAAAATAAAAACAATGAACTATCTTTTAAGTATGGATGTAAAAGTGGAGTTTGTGGATCTTGTGCTATTAGAGTAAATGGTGTTGAAAAATTAGCTTGTGCTTGTAGTATAAATGATAACGATATAATAGAGCCACTTAAAAATTTACCTATTTTAAAAGATCTAATTGTAGATGATAGTAATATTGTAAATAAATTAGATCAAAGTAAATCTTTTTTAGAAGAGAAATCAACAAATGAGATATCACAAAATGATGTAGATATAATTGATATAGAATCAAATTGTATCCTTTGTAACTCATGTTATAGTTCATGTCCTGTATATGAAGTTAATAGTGATTTTATAGGTCCATTTGCACTTGCTAGAGATTATAGATATATAGAAGATAAAAAAGAGCAAAATAAAAAAATAAAACTAGATGCTATTCAAAAATCAGGAGTTTGGGATTGTACACTTTGTGGTGCTTGTGATCTTGTTTGTCCACAAAATATTACAATAAAAGATGATATTATGAAACTACAAAATATATCTGTACAAAATGGATATGAGAATCCAGCATTTTCTTCAAATACTGCTGGATTTGATAGTTTTGATAGTGGGGATTTTGGATTTAATCCAAACGGGTTTTAACTAAAAATTGGTCTAAAAAAACTTCTTTCATAGCTGATTATACAATCTGTATCTTCAGCATATTGAAAGAGAGTGTTAAAAATTCTATATTAATCCTTATAATATTTATTATTATATCAGATTGACACAGAATTTTTAACACTCTCTAATTCTATTCTTCCTTTAATTAAAAATAAAACAAAAGAGGATGTTATAAAATTTATTGCAGAACTTTTTCAACTAATTTCAAAAGCGAATATACCATTTTTATTTGCTTATATAGATAAATATAATACCCCAAGAAGTCAAGACAACTTTTTATAAAATCTAATTCTCTTTTTCACTTGTTACCTTATGCTACATTTTTATCTAATTTAGTATAATTTTCATCATTAATTTTAATACTA
>Ga0256837_1000228_pt1 | contig 50619 bp, 42 predicted proteins | sample 4562384metaG_FD_185976 | JGI IMG/M metagenome (GOLD analysis project Ga0256837, IMG submission 185976) | Hydrothermal vent microbial communities from Guaymas Basin, Mexico - 4561-384 | ecosystem: Environmental > Aquatic > Marine > Hydrothermal vents | place: Mexico: Guaymas Basin | collected... | reverse complement strand
CCATAATGATTTTTTTTAATAAAGATAATGTAAATTCTAGAAGTATAATAAAAAATCATTTATGATTTAAATCCATAATGATTTTTTTTAATAAAGATAATTTAATCAGCTTTTACATTATCTATTCTATATAATGTAAATTCTAGAAGTATAATAAAAAATCATTTATGATTTAAATCTATAATGATTTTTTTATTACATATTAAATATAACAAATAATTACAAAATTAAAAGGAAATTTATGTTAAAAGAATTAGTAAAAAAGCAACTTGAAGATAAGCAATTAGAAGAAGAGTCCGCCAATAAACTAGAACAAGCATTGAAATTATCACAGGGATTATCATTAACAAGAGAAGTTGAAATTGAGCTACCAATGTTAATGACATCTGCTGTATGTAGACCGATTATTAATTCAGAAGAATTAAGACTAGTTACTTTGAGAGTATCAGGAGAGGAATTTTCTCATTCATTAAATAAAGTAATAATGGAGCATACAGTCTTTAAATCTGTTAAATTTAAAGACTTAACAGATTTCGAAGATAATATATCTCCATCTGATAAAATGTTATTAATGTTTGCATTGTTATCATCAACATTCTCTAAATTACCAGAGAAGATAATTACATGTCCACATTGTGATCATCCAGATAATCACGCTCCAATGCCATCTGAAATATTTCACCCAGATTCTATTGTAAAAGTTTGGAGTAATGGTAACATAGCAGACTATGAAAAACCATTTATTATATCAGATGATTTTAAAATTATATTTGGCATTCCATCTGAAACTGATAGAATTAATCTATTAAAAAATAAAACAAATCAACAACTTAAAGACTCAGTTACAGAAAATGATGATGTATTAACTCCAATTGAATTAATTACATTATATATAAAAAGAGTTGAAATTGGTGAAATTATATTAGATGATATATTTGATATTAGTAAATTTATGAATAACTTACCACTTGATTATAAATCAATTATTTTAGAAGATGAAACAATTAATGAATTGATTGAATATCTACCTAAATTTTATTTAAAGATTCATTGTAGTAATTTAAAATGTCAAAAGGATTTTAAATGGTTTAATATTAATCCAGAATTAGATTTCTTTCGTAAAGCGCTATCTGTTTACCAGTGAGAAAGAGCATCATAGTATTTACGAATTGGAAATGTTAAAATATCAGAGTGCTGCCACTCATAATAAATTACCATTGACATTTACGGAATACTTTAATCTTCCATTATATTTAAGAGATACTATATTAGAGAATCAAAAAAAATTAACGGAAACCTCATAACTAATTCGAGATAGCAACATGAAGAAGAATTAAAAAAAGGAGTATCAATGTCGACATTATTAAATATATCAGTTAAAGATATAATTAAAATAAATGAAAATCTTATTATAGATTATAATGAAGTTGAATTATATAGAAAAGATTTAATTACAATACCGAATCTTATGTCATATTTCTCTGAGAAACATATATCATTTCAGGAATCGATTAGACTTGATATTTTTACAAAAACTCAGCAGAATGAAATAGGTTTAATATTTTTAAAATATTATGGTTATATAATTCAAAGAAATGGAATAATTTATTTAAATGAATCGATGTTTTTGAAGATTATAAAAGAATCGGAGTATCTAATAGATTCTTTTAATAGAGCAAAATCATTATCAAAAAATCCAATACTAAATGGAATAGAATATAATATATTCCGAACAGATGATATACATATTTTATTATTGTATTGGTTTAAATATATTAATAGAAATCATAAATCAATTAAAAAGGATATTATAAAAACTAATTATTTATATGATATTAATTTAAATAGTGGACACTATAATAAAATAGTTAATAAAACTGAATTTTTATTAACTATGTTTGATAGATTTATTAGAATACAGAAAGATCAGATACCATTTTCAAATGGTTTTGGTTCAACAATCAAAACAATGATAAATAGTAAATTTTCATCATTTACTCAAAAGATTATTGAAGAAGATGTAATAGAATTTTTAAATAGTTTAAATAATTCATATGCTGATGATACATTTGAATTGATTGAATTAAATGTTAAAGAATCACATACAGTAGCAATTAAACTAACGGTGTATATAACTATTTCAATCGATAGTTCAGAAATTATACAATTTAAATTAGAATAGGGATTAATATGATAGATAGACTCCATCAAGATATGTATACATATCAAATATACAATGAATATCTAAATCAGATTAAAAATTATACAATTAATTCAAATTATAATTCTTTATCTATTCGATATTATAAACAAAACTTCGGATTAACTAAAAATGTTTATGATGAATTAGATATAGTAGCAAGTGGGCAATATAATAGAGTTTATGAAATTTATGATTTTGTACCTGTATTAGATGCCCAACCTCTTACTTATACAAATGAAGATAGTGAATCATCTCAAGGTGTAATTAGAAAGACATTTGGTACAATAACTACAATGGTTTTAGAAAAGCCTTTGCCTGGTGATATATTTAATTATTACAATAATGATAGTATTAGTGAATATTTTGAAATTAAAGAAGTTAATTTCATTCAAAGTGTATCTGATATAGATATTTATCAGCTTAATTTTGAAACATGTTTAATTCACCCAGACACTATCAATGCTTTTGATATTTCAGAACATTATTATTATTTAAAAGAATTTGAGAAATTTTATGATAAAACTGTTTACCCTACGTATAAAACATTATTATCTAATCGAAATGATATAATTACAGAACTTGATAAATTTTACAATTATCAATTATGCAAATATGATGATGTAATTAATTTTGGAACATATGATATACAATTGCCTGATATATTAACACAAAAAGTAAATTCAATTTTATTATATTTAAATCAAATGGTTCAGATCGATAATCGAATTATATTAGGATATGAAATATTATATAATGATAAGTTAATTATTAAAATATCCCAAGACGATTTATATATTCCTGATCGTTTATATCAGGAACCTCCATATGATCCATCAGCTGTATATAATCCATACGCAGGTAAAGTAAAATCAAATTTAATGGAACTTGTGTATCGTCTACAAAATTTATATTTTATCTTTTTTGAATATCAATCACCAGTTGATGGAACAAGTTCAAATATAGAAGTTCATGAAATATTTGAACCAAATAATAATTTAATATTAGATTTAGATAGTAATATTATCACACAAGGATAATTATGAAAATTAATAATACAAATATACAAGATTCAGTTGATGAAAAAATATTAAAGGAAAGATTAAAAGAATTTTCTGAATTGATTGTTTCATCTCCTATATTTTCAGATAATAATAATGCAGGAGAATTATCATCAGTGTTATATAATTTTATGAAAGATTTATATATAGATGAACCAATTGAAGTTATTAATTTTATGAATCAAAAACCATCTAAGAAACTTGTTGAAAATATATTTCTACAGTTTGGTATTTCTCCGAAAATTAGTCGAACATTTCCTGATTTAGTTAAAAGTAAAATTGCATATCAACTAGCTCAGTTATTTGAAGCAAAGGGTTCTATAAAAGTTTTTGATATTTTTAATGAAATATTAGAGGAATTTTATAAAAACTTAAATTTTTATAATATTCAAGTTCATCAAAGAAAAATTCATTCCAAATATGAAGATGTGTCTACTCGTTTTATTTATTATACTGATTTAACAGGAAATCCTGATGGAGATGCTACATCAGTAACAAAAGATAATTCAATTGAACATAAGATATTTCATAGCGTTCATATTAAAAAAAATATGATTCGATATAAAATTAAATTCTTTGAACCACTAAAACAAGATATTGAAATTACATTATCATATACTGATACATATAAAGTACTTAGAGGGGCAACTGAATTTATAATAGAAGAATTCAAATATGATATATATGAATTTGATGAAAGAGATGAGAATGAATTATATTATAAATTATCTCCTGTTTTGATAAGAGATAAAACAGTTCAATTAGATGAAATAAATATTCATGATATTCGAACATCTAAGTATATTATGAATGAAAATGATTATTTTTCAGAAGATTATAGAAATGAAAACCTAAAAAATGTATTTCCAATAAATACTAATATATTACATATTCAATTTGATACATCTGATACTATGGATACTATGGAATATCTACCTAATCTTATTAGAATATATGCAATGACTAAATTACAAAATAAATTATTTACTTTTAGTATTAATGATTTAACTTTTAAAGTTCCAATGTATGAATTATTGAATATATTATCTTATATTCGATTAAAAGAAGTTCATGTAAATAATCCATTACATAGTTATAATAAAGAAGAATCTGTTCCTTATCATAATCTAATTTATAATATTGATAAGTTAGATGAAATTTATCAGTTGATTACTTTCTATAAAGATATGAAACATGATTATAATCAAATCAAGGAATTTAAATCAAGATATCATTCTCTAATTAATGATGACAATCAACTTTCTAATTCAAATATTAATAATATAGATGAATTTGCTAATTATTTATCAGGTAATATTCCTGACACATTTGAAGAATTATGGTTACGATTAGATGAATTTTATCCAGATGGACAAAATATACTATCAGGCAATGATCAACATTTAATTATGAAAAGAGAAGTTTATAAATTATATGATATATATAAGCCAAAAACTACTCGAGAATTATTTAGTATTATTGCTATGCAGGATACTGAATATAAAGGATTATTAATTAATATACATGATATGTTAAAATTAAAGTTTATTGATAAATATCCAAGAATGGTTCAAGCAATTGAAAATATAACAGAATCTACTGATTTTGTTGAATTATATTTATTAAATTATAAATATACATTAGTAGAAGTAGTTAAAATGGATAATATGATCACATATTTTGTAAATGATATATATAAAAGATTTTTATTAGGTGCTGCTTTTAAAGAAAAGTTTTTTGATCCAATTATAAATTTATTTCAGCATTATTTCTTCCCAGCTGATTTATCTTATCAGAATTCTGATACTAGAGTAATAAAAATTAATAATAAATTACAATCTATACCATTGGGAGATGTACGCGAATTATTTACAATAAAAGAATCTACTAGTTTACTATTCTTTTATGATAATAATTCAATCATTGCGCAGTCAAAAAATAATGATCATATTACATATGAAGATAATTTTCATATTGAAATAACAAATAATGATGAAGTAATCTATTCTAAATCAGATAAAAATGATTCAGAACATAATAATTAATATAATGAGATTCAAGTTTAAAGGAAAAATATGAAACACAATAAATTACACATAGATGAAAAGATACTCGCTCCCAGTGATTCTGGAATTTTAATTTCAAAGGAAGATTTGGATAAACATTATAATAAACCAATTCGAGGATTTGCTGTAATATCAAATGATAGAACTGGAGAAGTATTAGAAACCCCAAATCTTGTCTTATTATCAGGTCGAGAATTTTTAGCTCAGAAATTAGCAGATACTGATAGTCCAACAAATTTATATAATATTAATACAGGTGGAACATCAGAAGATAAATTATCAAATTTCAAGATTAAATATTTTGGAGTAGGTAATGGAGGCTCTGTTTTATCATCAAGTGGAGGTTCAATAAGCAAAATAGGACCATTTGATAATGATTTTAATTTAGAAAGTCCTCAGAAGATTTATGATGATTCAATATCAAGAGATACTGCATTAGAAGTTCCATCAAGATATCAATATTTACATGATGGTTATCTAAAAAGAATCAACACTGATGGTGGCTCAACACAAATCATTTCAGAAGCTCACACAATTTTAAAAGATGGTTCAGATATAAAAATAGATGCTTACACAACTATTAAATATACTATGATGTTAAGAGCTGATGAGTTATTTAAAAATAGTGAGGGTGCTTTTGAATTCAATGAGGCAGCTTTATATGCAGTTGATTATGAAGAAAATGTTACATTTCCATCTGGAACATTTACAGTTCCAGCGAAATCTGTATCAGATAATGAATTAACTAGATATACTCCAGTTTACCGAACATTTGCACGATTTACATGTCTACCAAAATGGCTAGAAATAGAAGATTCATTAAAAATTGAATGGTATATTCTAGTCTAATTACAATTTTTTAAGGAAATATAAAACAAGGAAATATAATGTATGTACCAGATATACCAGGAATAAGTACTTCTATTATCGATAGAAGTACTATGGAAAAAAATATTAAAGGGCTACGAACTATATTATTACCTGGATTTTTTAAATATGGCAAAGAAGATTTTGTGGAATTTAATGATTTTGATAGTTTTAAATATAGTTTAGGTGATGTAGATATTAAGAAATATGGAAATGGTTACTTATACGGAGAAGCTGCTTCGTCTACAGATAATGTAATTGCATATAGATTATTACCATCAGATGCAACTTATTCAAATAATACAGTTAGAGCAAATGGTGAGTTTAAATCATATAAAGAAATTTATAGTAAAACTGATATGAATTACTTAGGAGCAGAATCTAAAGTAAATGATGATATTGTAATTAGCGCACTAGCAACTGCTAGAGGAATGGGTTATAATAATATATTCATTTCATTTTCCCCAGCAACAGAAGCTGAAAAAATGGATTCTAATTACGAAGGTGAAACTAATTATAAATTTAATTTTATGAAAGCTGAAATATTTGAAGAATCTGTAACAGGAATCAAATCATTAGGTGACCCAGTTGTTTTTTCATTAATTGATGTTGATCAAGTAACTAATATTGCTATTACTGATAAAATTAGTGGTAATGAATTATTTGTAAATTCAATATTTAAAGATGCTAATGAGTTCGCAACACTAAATGTTAATCCAACTTTTTCAGGAGAAATATCAGAAAAGGCAACTATTGATGATTTAGTTAATGAAAGATTAATTATTGAAGATAATGATATAGAAGGTAAATATTATGAAGTAAAGGTTGAAACATATATAAAAGTTGTTAAAAATCCAGTAACTTTAAAAAATGAAAGAATTACTGATACAAGATTAGCAGCAACTATTAGTCTTGATAGAGCTCCAACTTTAAATATTCTTAGATTTGTAGATGATGCAGGAGATGTGCATTATAAGCAGATTCAAATAAGTGATTCTGTTATATCTTTCGTAACAGTAGAATCTCCAATTGATTCAGCTGCAAGTTTTAATATTGACGGAACAGATGCTTTTTATTCTATTCATATTCCTGATGGAGATCCATCAGAAGTATTACCTGTATGGTCTGAAATTTATGTTTTACGCCATCAAATATATAATAAACTATTAAGCTATTCTATGAGATTGTATTCCGGAACAGATGGAGAAAATTTACATATTAATAATACATTAAATATGAATGGTTTCTCTGAAGTAGGAAAGGAAAATGCAAAAGAATTATTAATGGATTTTTATAATAATACTCCAAAATTAAGAGAAGTATTATATCCAAAACATGATTTTGATTATATTCCTGATTGGTCAGAAAATAAGGATGTAATTGTATCAATTATTAATTTAGCAGATGATATTGGGATTTCGATGCCAATTGTAGCTTTACCACTTGATTATAATCCAACAATTGTAACAAAAGATTTAGTTGATAAAGATATGTTAATGAGAAAAAACGTATTGTATCAATCTAGTTATAACAGTGCGTTGTATTCGGGTCAATTAAATAAAACTTTTAGAACTAAGACAAATAAAAGACTTTATATGCCTTTATCATATGATGCGATGGTTGCTCATCTTAGAATTGATAGTCAATATTCTATTACTGAACCTGTTGCAAATATCATCAAAGGAACATTGGCAAGTACATCTGTAAACTTAACATATGAACCTATTTCATTAGAAATAGAAGAGTTAAGATATGCTCAGATTAATTCAGTTATAGTAGAACCAGATGGGACATATATTATTGATCAACTTTCAATGTATAGAAAAGCTTCTAAATTATCTAGATTAAATTTAGTTAAAGTTATTCATCGTCTTCGTAAAGATTTACCTAAACTATTAAAAGATTTACTTCAAAATAAAGCAATAGGCTCGATTATTTCAATTGCTGAGAATAGAACTAAAAATGAATTAAATAAATATGTTACTACACCAGATAATGATAAGCATGGTATATTCGAAACTGCAAGTGTAAATGCATCTTTTAATAAATCAACTAATAAACTACGATTAAATATTAAAGTTAATCCAATTGGAACAATAGAATCTATTGATATTCCAATTATTGTAATATAAGGAATTTACTATGGATATGATAAATATAATACCAACATCTACTGATATGACAGGATTTATAGGAGGATCTGCTCGAGACAATAATGATCATCCTTTTTTGAATGGTTATTTTTATGTATTTTTTGGATTACCAGCTGATTTAATGACTGCAAATACTACTACAAATAGAGAGGATATGCAATCAATATTAACTGCATCAGCGGAGGATTTTACTCCTCCTGGTGATAGAACTCTTAATATGGGCGATATTCAAGGACAAGGTGGTTTAGATGCATCTTTTGTAACTGGACAAACAATTAATAGAGAATTTACATTAGTTTATAAAGACTATTGGGGAGCTCCAATATTTAGAATTCATCGAGCGTGGACAAGTTTTATTGATCCATACTTAGGTGGTAAAAATATAGCAAGACATCCCAAGGCACAAGGTTCATTTGCGAGTAAGGACTATAAAGGTTCATGTATGGTAGTTCAAACTAAACCTATTATATGGGATGCTACAAGTGCAACAAATCTACCTGAAGATGATGGTTTAATTATTAAAGTTGATTATTTTGATGGAGTACAACCTATGACAGATTTAAAATCTGTTTATAGTTCAAGTATTTCTGCAAATACTTTTATTAAACCAAGTGTTCAGTATAAATTTGATGGTTTTCCATTAGATGAATTGGATCCAGACACTCTTAAATTAGCATACGCATTATTAAAAGGTGTTTCTGCTCATAAGGTTATTGACCAATATAAAAATTTAACAACGAAAGCATCCTTATAAAAAATAGCATATATTATTAATTTAATATATGCTATTTTCTTGTGGCTTGATTTGAAGAATTTTCTTATCATCATATAAAAATCATTCTGGATTTAAATCATAAATGATTTTATATGATAATAAGAAAATAGCTTAGGATAATATCTATATTCCATATCTCTAATAAATAATAGTATAATAAAAAATCATTCTTGATTAAAAGCCAGAATGATTTTTATATGATGATAAGAAAATAGCTTAGGATAATCTCTAATAAATAATAATATAATAAAAAAATCATTCTTGATTTAAATCATAAATGATTTTTATATGATGATAAGAAAATAGCTTAGGATAATCTCTAATAAATAATAATATAATAAAAAAATCATTCTTGATTTAAATCATAAATGATTTTTATATGATGATAAGAAAATAGCTTAGGATAATCTCTAATAAATAATAGTATAATAAAAAATCATTCTGGATTTAAATCATAAATGATTTTTATATGATGATAAGAAAATAGCTTATGTGTAATCAATATTCTATATTCTATATCTTTAATAAATAATAGTGCAATAAAAAATCATTCTTGATTTAAATCATAAATGATTTTTATATGATGATAAGAAAATAGCTTAGAATGATATTCTATATCTTTAATAAATAATAATATAATAAAAAATCATTCTTGATTTAAATCATAAATGATTTTTATATGATGATAAGAAAATAGCTTATGTGTAATCAATATTTTATATCTCTAATAAATAATAATATAATAAAAAATCATTCTTGATTAAAAGCCAGAATGATTTTTATATGATGATAAGAAAATAGCTTATGTGTAATCAATATTCTATATTCTATATCTTTAATAAATAATAGTGTAATAAAAAATCATTCTGGATTTAAATCATAAATGATTTTATATGATAATAAGAAAATAGCTTAGGATAATATCTATATTCCAAATCTCTAATAAATAATAGTATAATAAAAAATCATTCTTGATTAAAAGCCAGAATGATTTTTATATGATGATAAGAAAATAGCTTAGGATAATATCTATATTATCCAACCTAAAAAAATTGAATTTTGTATAACAAATTAAGATAATACAAAGGAGATAATAAATATGAAATCAAATAATATTTATCAAAAAGAAACCATTTTATCAGATGGTAAAACTAATAATTATAATTTTGATTTAGTTAATTATGGGAATAATTTAAACAATCAAAAGATTTATATATCAGGAAAAATAACATCATGTGAAATTAAATTAACATCTTTAAAATCGAAAGAAGCTATTATAGATAAAATGATTTCATCATCAAGTAATCAATTAGATAAAGCAAATGAAGAACAAAATTATAAAATTGCTGGAGTAATTTCAAGAAATCTTACTGGACAATTTGAAACATTATCAGCAATTCAAGAAATGTTAATTAAGTATGAAGATATGATTCAAAAATATGTTAAAATGAATATTGATATTGAAAACCATAAAATAAATGCATTTACTAAATTAGAATCTTCTAAGAAAACAGATTTAAAAGAAGGTAATGATTATGGAAAACTTATGGCAGCTGTTCATAAAATGATAGATAATCAAGATGGTTCAATTCACTCAGATCAAACAGGTACTAATGTTCCAATGATGGATGAAGTTAGACAACAATTAAAACTAGAAGGATATTAAAATGGTTCAATCTCATGCAATGTTTACTGATTTCTATAAAAAATATGGAAATAAATTAGAAGAAAGTGATAGCACAGTATTTACTAATATAAATATATTAGGCGATGAATCGAAACATTATAAAATGTTTCTGGAAAATACTTTATATTATGATTCATTTTTAGAAACTGAATCATTATATAAGAAAAATAATATTATAAAAATGTTTTTAGAAAATATAATATTATCTAACATATACACTAATGTTACTAATACATTAATAGAAGAAAATGGTTTAATATCTTTTTCAAATAGAATTTTATTAGAAAATACAGTTGAACAATTTAATGTTAAATATCAAGGTGATGAATTAATTGAAGAATCTTGGTCAGCTGCCTTATTTGGTATAGGTGCTGGAGCTATGGGTGGATTGGCGACTGGATTAATAGCAGCTGGAGCAGTATTCTCAATACAACTTTTAATGCCAGCTGTATTATCTAGAAATAGTGATAGAGGAGTTTCAAAGTTATTTTCATATATTGGATTAGCTTTAGCTGGAACAAAATCAGTTATTGGTGGAGATAGTTATTCACAAAAAAATATTATTAATTTGGATAATATTGATAGCTCACCTGAAATTGAAAAAATGTTTTTGAGATTATCAAGAGATAATTCTAAAAAGGCACCATTCGAAGGAATCAATACTATTGTAGCATCATGTAAAGATTTGGAAGCATTAAAAGAATCTTCTGAAATTCAACAAAGAGGATTCTTAGATAGAATGTATAAGCCTCAATATGATAATATATTTTCAATAGCTTTAAAAGAAGTTTTTAGAAAATCATCAAATAAAGAGTCTGATGAATTTAATATTTTATTATCATTTAGAAAATGTTTAATTGGTAAATTGGTAGAATTATATAAATTCTTAATGATTACAAATATATCTCAAAATAGAGATTATAAAAAAATTATTAGAATAATGCAAAAAGGATTTGGTGGTGAACCAGAACATTTATTATCATTTATTCATACAGAAGATGAAACAGAAGAAGTTAATAAAGAAGTATTAATTAATTTAATTCGTCTTAGAATGCATTTTGATATAATGGTAAAAGATTTACAAGCTGGTTCTTTTCAAGTAGATAAAGAATCTGCTATATATTTTAAACAAACTTTAAAAGTAGTTGATCAAGAATTATATGATGAATTACATAGAGTTCAAAAAAATATAGAAATAGCATTTGAATCAAGATCCGAATTTGATGAAAAACATATGAAGTCCAATAAAGTAGAAGAAAAAAATCTTAAACGGAAATTTATGGGAGACTAATCTCTCATATCGGAGAACTAAAAATGAAAACTGAGCTTTATGTTTACGACAATACGGATTTCCATATTGCAAAACATTACATTACTGAAAAAGAAAAAGAACTAAATTATAGATTTTTATGTGAATATGATATGGAGAATCGAGTTATTATATTTCCACAGAAAGATTTCTTTCGTAGTTCTAAAGCTTTTTTTAAAAAGATTAACCTAAATACAAAATTATATATAAATAAGGATTTATAATGCAACAATCAACTATGGTAAAAAGATCTAGTGAAGCAAAAAAGAATGCAGCAATCGCATCAATTGCAATGCAACTGGCTAAAACAAAAAACGATGTATTGAGTGAAAAGGCATCAAAACATAAAAAATTACTTACTGCAGCTAGAGAAGCAATATTAAAAAAATATGGTCCTCAAGCTAGATCAGAGTATATGAAAAAGAAATAATATTAATTTTATAGATACGTTAAGTCCAGATAATGATAAAAAAACAATTCATCATCTAGACAATGATGAATTTGAAGTTATTAAATTTGATAAAATTGAAGATAAACAAAAGGTCAATATAAAAGATATAGATAAAAAATCATCTTTGATTTATATCCAAAATGATTTTTTATTAATGCATCAAAATTGCGATAGATATATTATATATACTCTAGAATATAATAAATTGCCTGATAAATTTAAATCAAAATTTACATCATCTGTTGATTTACTAAATAAAAATATTAAATTAAGAAATTATGAAGCAGAGAAAGAATGGTTATCATTAAATTATCCATCTGGATTAAAATCACTAATGATTATTTATAATGATATTAAAAATATCGAATTAAAGATATCAGATTATATATATTTTAAAGATGATACGATTTACATTCCATCTGCATTAGAATTTTGCATAGATAGAATTCTATCAAATTTTGAAAATGATATAAAATATATAAACATTCCTGCTCTACATATAACTAAAAAATATAATAAATTTTATAAAGATATTGTAAATTGTAATAAATGTGAATATTATACAATATGTGATATAAAACAAGTATAAACAAAAAGGAGATAAAATTAAAAAGATAAAATTTGGATCATTTCCACTTATTGAAATAGATAAAGAAGAGCGACATTGTATTGATTCATATTCAATTAAATCATATGCTGATTTAATTACAATGAATACACAAATGAGCTCAATACAAAGAACAACTCAATCATATGTAACACCTGATGTAATTTTAAAATTTTTTAAAGAGGATAAAATAAATAGAATTGGCACAAATTCTTCGAATAAAACTAAAGATAAACGAAAAACAATGAAAAGTGCATTTAATGAATTGCGAAACTTTTCTAAAGCATTACAGGGAAATCCTTTTTATAATGATAAGGTTTCATATCCTATTTATATAGAACATTCAAGTGAAAATAATTCAAGTGATTATGATTTTTTATTATTATCAAATGATTTAGTTAATAAAGAAACATTGGATGAAATTACATATAATGATAATCTAACAGTTCAATTGTTATATATTATTCATATGTTTTATCCAGATATTAGACTATCACAGTTAGGAAAAAATGGTACATCAAATGAAGTTCGAAAAAATATAGCATTGTTTGTTGAGTTTGCAAAACATAATAATATCGGTATTATATCAGCTATGTTAAAGATTATTAAAATTGCTGGAATGTCTAAATATTCTAAGAACAGTGGATTTAATTTTAAAGATATTAGAGATAAAATTTTAAATGCTGGTCAGGCAAATACAAGTGATGAATTTTTTAAACTTTTTAAAAATGGAAAAATTGTAGATGTTGATTTTTTAATTAATAAAACTACTCATATGCATATAAATGATTTTTTTAATCCTGATCAAGGAGTATCATTAAATAGAGGAACTATAAATAATGCAGCACCTCAAGCATCTGATAATTTAACGAGACAATTTCTATCCGGAAAGACTCATGAATATAATAAATTATTAGCTATTGTAGACTCTCTGTTATTATTTAATAATTCAAATGAGGTATTTAAAAATGAAGATGATTCCATAGTTGATGCAACTATAAAGTTATCAGGCAATTTAGAAACAATTAATATTAATCATGAAGAAATTATCGAATCTGTTAGAGGAAAATATTTTGAATTGTTTATTAAAGATTTATTAAAGGCTTTAAACTTAATTCAAGCTAGAGCTCAAGATGATTATGTTGAGATCACAACATCAAGAGGAAAGAAAAGACCTGATACATCTACTATGACTGAGTATGAGAAGGTCCAGTCTAGAATTGAATATAATGAACATGAAAGAGATGCTGCTTGGAAAAAGTATCAAAATGAATTAGCTACAAATGGTGATACAGTGGCTGCTGATAATTTTTTAAAACGTCACAATGATCTACAGACTGGTATTCATAATTTATCAAATTCATTATATTTTTTAGCTCCTGAACATAAGGATCCTGCTGATAAACAACTTATAGCAGCTGAAAATATTACACACTTAAAATATAATATTGGTGAGGTACAAGAAGAATTAACAGGAGTTCTTCATGCAATAGAATCAATAATATATAAAGAAGGTGGTCTTGATTCAATATTTGAATTTTTTAATAATGCAAACTCATCTAGAAATTCAGATCCTTTAAAACAAGATGAATTTGAAACAACTAAAATTGAAAATGAACAAGCATTTTTTGCAAAGATTAAGAAAGATTCAACATTTTCATATGATGTTGAGCATTTGATATCTGCTATATTTGATTCAATTAATGTTACACTTCAACATACATATGGTGAGGCAATGGTAAATCATGGTAATTATTTTAATCAAAATATTTCTAATCTAGCAAAAGATGATGATGTAATAACTCCTGAGGATGTTAATAACAGATTAACCAATCCAATTGCAGAAAAAAACATCAAACAATTTATTAGAAATCCATTAGAAAAACATATTTTTATTTTATTTAAAAGAATGTATAATGAATTTGGAGCAGTTGATAGACAACAAACAAAAGCATATGCAAAATTAAGATTAGAAAAAAATGCAGTAATTAAAAAAACAGTAATGCATCCTTCTAATTTTAAATCATATATTTTATCAACTGAAGTATTGGAAAATTTATATGAGATGATTTTTTATACAAATTCTCAAAAATATATAAATGGCTTAATTGCAACTCCTCCTTCTAAAATTCACAGTCCTATAAATATTCAAAAATTTATGTTAAAGCAATTTGGATTAGAAAACAATCCAGTTTATATTGTAAACTCAAGTAGAAATGAAATAATATTAAACTCTCCAGACTTTTTAAGCCTAACTGGAAATTCTTTTTATTCTAATATTCAGTTCTCAGCATTGAAGAATATATGTAAAATTGATTATAATAAATTGCTATGGAACGATCAACAAATGTTTAAATCTGAAAATAATGAAATTATTAAGAAAACCAATTCTGATTATAAAGATTTATTTACTCAATTAAATACTGATTTAAATGCAGCACTTTCTGAATACACTACAGCAAAAGATAAACATGCTGATTTAATTAAACAAAAAGCAAGTTCAGCTGTAATCGAAGCTGAAAAAACTGCAATGAAAATAGCTAAATCAAAACATGATAGTCTTTTAGCAGCTCATAAATCTAAAATTGAAGAATTTAAGAAAAAGAATGAAACTTCGAAAAATATCGAAAGTAGTCAACAGTATCAAACTAGTAGTTATCAACATAATCAGTTTGAAGACTATACTAAAGATAACAAAAATAATAAAAATATTTACAAAGAACACAAAGCAATTGGTAAAGATGGTAAAAAACAAAAAAATGGTAAACAACAAAACGGTAAATATAACGGACAACAACGACACAAGAGAAGACCTTATTAGGTCAGCAAAGAGAAGAGAAATCTTCTCTAATTATGGAGAATAATATGATACATACAGTAAACCCAAACAACTTAGCTTTCGCAGCGGAAAAAGCATCAGCTTCTTCTATTAAAATTATTGAAGAAGCCTCTTCTTTGATTCAACCAACGATTGGTTCAGCACATTATTCTGCATCATCAATGGAATCTAAATTAACACATGATGCTTCATTTTTTATGAAACTAGCAGATAATTTAGAAGAGTCTTCAAGATTATCATATGTTAATAACTTAACTTTATTTTTAGAAGCAACTGATAGTTTATTTAAAGAAGTTGATGCAAAAGGTCGAACTTGTTCAATTGCGGTTGATAATCAAACATTAACAGAATCAACATCATTAGAAATTTATTCTAAAAATTTAACAAAATCAATTAATAAAGATTTCAGTACTCCATTATTTGAAGGAACTTTAATTAGCAATAATAAACAAGAAGCTAAATTATTATTAGAATCTATTATTAGTACTAAATTAGATAATGATTTAGATTCAGATGTATTTATTAAATATGCATTGTTTGAAAATACATTAGCTAAAAATCTTGTTCAGATGGCAATTCCTAATGAAATTATGGAAAATGTAAATTCATTTATTAATGTTCAAAATAAAGAATATTTTGAAATTTTTGAAGAAAATGCATTAGTATTAAAAGAAAAAATTTCAAATTCTTCTGTTGATTTAGCTGCTGCAATTGCTCCAAAATTATTTGAAGAAGCTTCTGGATTAACGGGTCAAGTTAATAAATTTGCAGGAATCTCAAAAGTATTACAAAAATTTAACTAGGAAATTATAATGCATGAAATGCCAAAAGAAATTGAATTTGTTACTGATAAAATATTAAAAAATAAACAATTGTATGATGAAGTAAGTAAATTATTAAAATCTGCATTATCTAAAATACATAATGAGTCACTTGGACATTCTAGTTTCTGTGATGCATTGAGAACTCCAAATGGTATTGAAAAGAAATTATTAACTATTTATGGTATTAATGATAGACAAATGTTACATGCATTTGAAAAAATTGGATTTCATCCAGATAATCGAATGTATTCTAGTTTATATTATCAAACACTTACATTAGCTTATTATATTGGCTCAAGAGCTGATGATGATGTAATGAGAATATTTGCATTAGCTTTAATGCAAGTAAAAATATTTAATGGTAGACAATATAGTATAATGCCAAATGGTTGTCAAAAGGAAATTGCTCATTATGTAATATCATCAAAGCTTCGTTCAACTGCAGTATTTAAACGATATCCTTCTCCATTTAATGCTATTACAAATTATTATGCTCCTACTATGGATACTAAATATAATCCATATATTAAACGAGATCCAGCTCATCCTACATTAGGATTAGTTGTATTATTAATGCAATCGTATGGTCGAATTGAGCAAACTTTTCGAACTAGTATAAGAAAACATTATTATGATGCAGTAAATTCTGGAGAGAGATCGATAGGTATGGATGTTAATTCAAGCGGTGCAAAAGGTGTTGAAGTAGGAGCAGAGATAACTGCAATTACTTCTGCTGTTGATACTATTCAACAAAATCTTTTAATGAAACCTGTTAAATTAAATCAAATAGATAAAACATATCTTAAAGAAACATATGCAATATCTGATAAATTTTTATCAGATGTTTATGTGTTTCTTGACTCTGATGAAAATGAATCAGATATTAAAAATATTTATGAATTAATATTCACATATTTAAAAATAACAGAATCTAATATGTGTGGAAAAAAAGTAATTGAGACTGTTAATTTAATTACAAATACAAAAGGTAATGATAAAACGATTGAAAAAATTAAAAAATATTTAGATTCTTTAATTAATATAATGTTTAAAAATGTGTTAAAACAAGCAAGTTCATCTAATAGGTTAAAATTAAGAAAGGTATTGTTATTAATTTTAATTCTTCGTTCTAAACAATCATTATGTCCTAATTCGAAAATTAATTAAGGAAATTTAAATGACTACTTTATCTAAACCTAAACCAAAACAAACAAGCAAATCATCATCATCATTAACACATGAAACTTTTAAATCATCATTAGATAATAAAATAAATAATAGATTTAGTCATATTAGTGATTCTAGCAATCAAACTATTTTTAAAAATATGTTTAAAAATATCACTACAAATTATAAAGATTTTTCGCCTCATATCTCTGGGAATTATTATATACAAATGATACATGGCACGTGGGTTGATATTATAAAAAATACAAATAATAATTATAAATTATCAGATAATGGTAAAAAACTATTATCATCACATGGAACATTTGATACATTAGTTAAAAATATTTCATCTTCGTTTGGAATGTATGCGACTGATATAGATATTCCACAATTTAATATTGAGTACGAATCAGTTTCAGGTAGAAATAAAAATTTAAATTATGCAAGTAAAATAAATTATAATGGAGATTTTAATATTAATTATGTTGAAGGAGGAGAAACTGAAATAATTTCATATCATGAAAATTGGTTAAAATTTATAGAGCTTCATAAAAAAGGTGAAGTGGAACCAATTGAAAAGACCTATGCAAATAAAAATTTTGATAAGGATTATTTTATAGATACTCCATATTTTAATGCTACATGGGTAGCAGTCTTTAAACCAATGACTGATGAAATTTCATGTTTAATTAAAATTATGGGAACTTCTCCTATTAATCTACCTTTAAAATCTATTATAGGTGATAGATCAAAAAGCTCAATCACAACCTTAAATATTAATTATAAATCAAATGATATGTTTTATTTATTTTTTAATACAGAAGCTGAAAGAGAATCATCTAGTTTCTATCAGGAATTTCTTGATGATATGAAGAAAAGTTTTAATATTAATACTTAATTTTTTATGGAAAAAATAAGGATTTTAATATGAATGATATTAAAAATATAAGAGATCGATTGATTGGTATTCAAACTGAAATCATCCAATCCAATAATTCACCTCGAGAGAGTCCATCATTTAATGATAAATTATTTAATATTAGAGATAAAGATATTGAACTTTATGAATTATTAATTCTAATGTATGATGATTGTCATCTAAATTCTCAAATTAATAAGACTGAGTATACAATATTAATTAATAAATTAACATCATCTCAATTAGATACACTTCAAAAATTGTTAATTCTTTTTGAAAAAGAATTAACAATTAAAGATCGATTTTATTTAGCATTGACTTGGTCAAATATTGCTAGATTATTATTATCATGGTCATTTATTTTAATAGTAATGTTTTCTCTTCATATTATAAATCCAGACGCTTATGTAGCTATTTCGGATTCAATTGAACACTCTGTTACATTTACAATAGATAAAATAATTCCAACTTATAATAAGGATTAATTATGCTTAATTTTTTTAAAAATGTTTTTAGTAAACTACTTAATAAAAAAATCGAACCTATTGATTTTGCATACACAATCCCTGATAAAAATGAGCTATTTCAACCAGAGATTAATGAGATTAATTTAAGTCTCTATGATAAATCTAAACCAACTATATTAATAATGGACGATTTTACTGGTATGGTCTTATTGTTAAAAGATGAGCTCGGAAGAGTTCAATGTTGTGACGTAAATAAGAATTTTAATATTTTAATAGTTACCGGAAAATATGCGGCGTTTTCTGTTGAGAAAACTCTTCGTAATAATCCAATTAAAATTGATATTGCATTTTTGGATATTACATTAGGTGGTGTGATTAATAATATAGAATATGATGGAATTGATACTGCTATATTAATTAATTCACTCAATCCAGAATGTAATATAAAATTTATTACAGGTCACACTTTAAATAAACATAATCCAACAATCTTTAAATTTATGAAAAAGTTTGAGGATAGTTTTAATTTGAAAATGGATGAAACAGTTGAAAATTTATTTAATGGAGAAAAAAGTCTTCATTATAAATATATAATTAATAAAAATTCAGTGAGAGTTAAAGAATTAGGAGTTACTATAGAAAACTTCCTAAAAAAGAATTCTTATGTTATTAAGTAATTCTTTTAATATTAAAGCTTCGGCTGGTAGATATTTAAGCTGGATAACATTAATGTTAGTAATTGCAAATATCTTTCAATTATATAATGGTTACAAAATAACCAATTCACATAGAACTCATGTATCTAAATTAATTATGGCAGATATTAATCATCTACATGATAATAACTTAGTTGAATATTATAATTCAGCATCATCTGAACCCAGAAAACATGTAAATGAAATTCTTGATAGTGATATATTATTTTCATTTAATAGTTTTTCTATTACACATGAACTTCAGATTGTAACATATATACCTAAACTGAATTTTTATTTTATTTTGGAAGAAGATTTTTTAATTGTAATTATAATTAATCAATTAATTCCAAATAGTATAATAATGATTATTATTTTTACTATATTTTTTATAATTTATGAAGTCAAAAGTCAAAAAAGAAATCTTATACATTTTTTATCTACTTCTAATTCATTAAGAGAAAAAAATATGCAAATACTTACTGAAAATATTCATCATGAATTAAATACACCTCTAGCTATTATAAATGGTAATATTCGAAAATTAGAAGTACAGTTTAAAGATAAAGAAGAACAGATCGATTTTGATTTTGAACAGATCTATATTAGTGCTGATCAAATTCAAACTGTTTTATCTAGAATGTCAAATTTTAAAGAATTAAAATATTCAAATGGTAATAAATCATTAGATGATATTATAAAATATTCTTCTAATAGTATGGGTGTTTATAAGCGTTCAAATTTTAATATTAATATTGCTGATGGTTTTGGTCATTACAAATTACCATCGTATTCATTAAAAAATGCAGATCTGCTTAATATAGTTTCTAATCATTTTAGAAATTCATTAGAGGCAGGAGCTTCTAAAATTGATGTTCATATCAAATATCACGAACAAACTAAAGTAGCTCATTTATATATTATAGATAATGGTAGCGGACTGCGAGATCCTATTACAGGATTGCCACTATCTAAAAATAATTATAATGATATATTTAAACCATACTATTCATCGAAAGATGCTAATGGTGAATCATGTGTAAAAAACAGCTCAAAATTTGATATGTTAATTCGAATATCAAGTATCTTTAAATCACCAAAACATAAAGATATTGCTCGAGGCGTAGGTCTTTATTTAAATAAAGAATTATTAAAAGATAAAGGTGGAGATCTTATATTAAAAGAAACTTCACCAAAGGGTACAGTTTTTGAAATTGTATTTCCTGTCATATATAAAATTAAATAGATATAAAAGGAATAAAATGAAAAGTATTAAGAATACAATTCTAGATTATGAAGATATGATTAGAGACACTTTAAATGTCTCTAATCCAGCTTTATTAAAAACAGGTGCATTGGGAACATTAGTTAATATTTTTGCAAATATTAAATACGATAATGCAATATATTATAATAAATTACTTAGAGAAATGAACCCTGCAACTGCAACTGAATTCAATTCTTTACTATTTCATAGTTCTATTCTTAATTATAATATTACTTTCGGTATACCATCGATTTCTCATATAAGTATTTTAATTCCTGAATTTAGAATTAAAGATACTGAATTAGTTACATACAATATTCCCAGATCAGTTAATATATTAGATAATAATGGTCTAGAATATACAATTATAGATGATATAAAGGTATATGTTAATAATTCAGTTGTTACAGCTAATTCATATTCTGATAATGAAATTAAATCATTGGAGGTATCTAAAGTTAAAAATCCTTTAGATGATCAATCTTATATGTATATGGTAGAGTATGATAATATGTATCAATATAAGCGAGAATTTAATAAATTTAATATTCCAGAATATGAAATTGGAGAAATTTATAACTTCTCTGTTGATATTCCAAGTTTAGATGATATTTATGAAATAAATGCCTGGATTAGAAAAGAGAATCATTTGCAATTAAGTGATATAAATATAAATGAACTTTTATCTACATCATCAAATTATATTAATAGAATTGATAATTTAATTGATATGAAAATTAAATATAATAAATTTAATGCTTCTCAATTTGATAATAATTTATATCTTAAAATCATGGAAAATCAATTATTATTTACAGTAGGGGATGGAATAAATGGACTTAAATTAAATCAAGGTGATCAAATAATTATAGAGGTTAAGTTAACAAAAGGTATAAAAGGAAATGTTTATTCATCTGAATCTAATATTGAAGATATATTAGTATCATCAGAAGATGATGGAGGATATAAAACAGAAGAGAAAACTAATCTTAGAGTATTATCACTTAATGGTGGTATTGGTGGATCAGATATTGAATCAGTTGAAGGTATCAGATCTGATATGATTCGTAAATCATCTGTTCGAAATGGAATATCATCATTAAATGATTATGAAGTTACTTATACAATTGATGGAGGAGTACCTTTTATAGATTCTAAATTTTTTAATTCTAAAAATCACTTATTTATTTATAATATTATAAGAGATAAGCATCATAATATTATACCTACAAATACATTTAATATTCAAGAAGATGACTTCCAGACAAATTTATTTATGCCAACTTTAATTTATAATAATATAAAGTTAATATCTCCATTTTATTATAAAGAAAATTATAATAGTTATTCTGCTTATTTAATTAATCCAGTTGTTAAGATTGAATTAAAAACTAAATCATCTGTAAATAAATTATTAAAACTTCGAAATTTAATAGAACTCTATATTACATACGACTACTTTGAAAAAAAATCAAGAATTGTAATTAAGAATGTTAATCAATTATTTAAATATCATATTTCTTCTAATTTATTTGATCTAGAACTTAATATGCATAATGAATTTGAACAAGTTATTAATCAAAGATTTTTAGATGAGTATTGTATTATTGAAGATGTATTAAAAGATATCCATGTTGATATTATCGAGAATGATATATCAATTTTAGAATTTGAATCAATAGGAGAATATGTTCAGTTGATTAAAAAACAAGATCATTTTTACTTTACTGAACTTAATCGATTGGATCATACAAAAGAAACTCGTCATATATTACAATTACCTTTTATATCAGAAGATTATACTAAAAAATTACAGCCTAATCTACTATTTAATAAATTAAATAATTTTTTTAAATCTGATGAGTATAATGAAATGAGATCATTTAATACAGGAATAACTCAATCATTTTTTAATACAATTTCTATAGATTCAAAATATAGAGAATTTATATTAAAGGATAATGTAAATGGTACAATTTTAAATACAAAAAATTACATAATTATTAATTTAATATTAGATAAACAATTATATGCATTATCAGATTATGAAACAATTGAGGAATTAGAATTTGATATTAAAGATACTATATACAAAACATTATTACCATTTGAAGGATTTCATGTTGAGTTTTATGAAACTTCTTTAGAAAAATCAATTATAAATAAATATGAAATGATTAAAAATGTTGATGTTTTAACTCCAAAAGTTTTTTCTACTAATTCAGCAAGAGAGATTTATCTTCAATTAGAAGATAAATTAAACTCAACAACATCTGATATTTCACAATATGATATGATAAATTTTATACCTTCATATTTTTATTTTGACTATTCAAATATAAATTTAAATATTAAAATTCAATAGGATAATATAATGACTGATATAGAATTATCTAAACATATTGATTCCCGTATTCAAAATGATCGAGAATTTATAATTATTAATAAAGATATTATATTAGAAGCTATTAATAATCCCACTGAAATCTTAAATATTTTAGATGATATTGAGATTAATATAATATTTGAACAAGCTTTTGATAATTATTATATTGATCAAATTGGTTGGGATAGGTTAATTGAAGATAAAACCTTATTATTTGACTATATTGAAATGGATAATATCCATAAACTGCTTCAAAATCAATATACTTATATTACAAAAATTCCAAATATTAAAGATTTAGAATCAAATGGATTATTTGATTCAATATTAACAGTAATTGAAACCAATTATGATAGTATTATAAATGCTGAAATAGTTCATGAATATACAGACAAACACTTAGAATGGAGATTAAAAAACCATTTCTATATTTCATTTGAAAAAATTGAAATGGTTTTATCCCAACCATATGATTTTTTAAAAATATTAGATGATGATGAAGCTATAATATTTTTAACTAGACTAAGAACTTATTTAGTATTTGTAAATGATGAAAGAATTCAACTTGTTAAGGATCTTATTAATACTCCATCTTATCATATTGAGGAAGTATTTTCATCAGATGAAATAAAAACAATGATTGATAAAGAAGTTGAGTTAAAATATCTACTCCTTAAATATCTAACACCTTCTAAATTAGAAGAAATATTTACAGGATTTAAAAAGGAATTTTTAAATGTTAATTTAGATGGATATTTAAAAGATGCTTTTAATAAATTAAGAGATGAACTATTATCAGCTGATAATAGTTCATTAATTGAAGACCAGGTACAGACATATCTAATATCTTCATATAATAACTTTGTAGAATCTAAAGCAACTATACTATTTAATAATTTTAAAAATGATTTTTTAGATAATGAACTTCAACTAATTATTGAAACTTATACTGGAGATTCTAATATCGATGAAGCTGATATTGTTAAAAGTATAAAAGAACAGATTGAATCATATCTAGAATTCAATGTAAATCTAACTGATTTTACCATTTTAAAATGGATAGAAGAAGAAAAATTAAATTAAAGGAATTTATATGTCTATAAGTAATGAAGCATATATAGTAAATACAACAACAGGAGAAGTAGTAGTACCAATGAAAGAATCTGTGCCATATTTAGATATGATATTGATTGGATTTCAACATGCAAGTTATCATTCTCTTATGTCTCAGAATATTGTTAATTTAGCAGATAAAGTTAAGGCAATTGAAGATGGTGGTGAATCCGCTGCTACATATGATTTGACAAATATGGTATTAAATGCTGAAACAAAGATTCAAGAAGAAGTGGCTCTTCTTGAATCTGGAATTAATGCTCGGATAATTTACTTAACACAAGAAGCTGTTAATAATACAAATATTCGATTAGATGAATTTCAAACATTATTTGATGGAAGTGATACAATTGATGATCCTGGAATCATCAATAAAATTCAATCAAATATTGAATTAATTGGTAATGATTCATCTGGTCTAATAGAACGACTTAATAATTTAGAATCTTCTGTTGGTATGGACGGTGCTTCTGGATTAATTGATCATATATCTAATATGGGAACTGATTTAATTAGTTTAGTAAATGTATCAGACTCTCATGATACTAAAATAATCTCAATTGAAACTATTTTAAATACTGAAACTACAGGTATTGTTTCAAAAGTTGAGTTATTAATGGGAGAGGTTGGAGGAGTGTCTGGAAATTTAACATCATTAGTTAATGCAAATGATGAAATTTTAAACGGAGACGCTGGAGTAGTTATCAAACTAGGAAATGATTCAAATGGTTTAGTTAAAAAAGTAAATGATTTATCTGATAATTTTATTAATTTAGATGTTGAAAATAATATAAACACATTAATTACTCAGAATACTAATACATCTGATTCAATTACTACAATTGAATCAGATGTTGTAAATTTAAAAGATTCAGTAAATCAAAATGTATCAAATTTAGACACTTTAATTGCTCTGGATTTATCAACATTATCAGATAATGTTTATGATACTACTACTGGATTATCTAAACTTCGAACTGATGTTGATGATATTATATCATCAAGAAGTTCTTCAACACTATCTTCTGATCTATCTGATTTATCAGATAGAGTTGTATTAAACGAAGATGATATTACAGCGTCTAATTTAACAATTGTTTCAAATACTGATAAAATAACAGAAGTATCAAATATTTTATCCAATTCAACAGATGGAATAGAACTACAAGTGTCAAATATGATTAATACAATTAAAGATAATTTATTAACTTATGTAGATGCAGATGATAATTCTATTGTATTTGGAGGAGAATTATTACATGATAATTTTATAAAATTATCATCACTAACATCTGATCAGGTAAAAATTTATGAATATTTAAAAGATTCTGATGGATGGTTACCTAAAAATGCATTAGTAAAACCATGGTTAGATGATACGGAGGAAACTGGATTTTCCGAAATGGTTACTTCAAAAATTAATGAAATTGTAAGTGGTGGATGGGATGTTGAATCAATTGAAATTAATACTAATGATATTATTACAATAAAAGATGATCTTACAGTTATTAAGCCAGATTTGGAAAATGTTATTACATTAGCAGATGAACATGATACTCGGTTAAATGATATTGATAGTAATTTATCTGATATAGCAACAAGTGATTCTGAAATTCGAGATCTTATTGCTACAAATACTACTAACATTGATGAAAATCAAACAAAATCAAATACAAACGAAACAGATATATCAGATTTAAAAAGTGATCTAACTCTTGTTTCAGATGATGTAGCAGTTTTAAAGACAGATACCTCATCAGCATTAGATGAGATTGTTGATATAAAAATTGATATAAATGCAAATGTGATTAAATTAGATGTTCATGAAGATAAAATTACTGAGTTAAATGCTGATTCAGATACAGCAGGTTCAGTTGATTATAAAATATCAGCTAATAATATTAATTTAGATACATTATATAAAGGACCTATTGATTTATTATTATCAGATGAAACTGTATATGGTTCATTAGCATATCGAGAACTTGATCATCAAAATAATATAGAACAACAACTTCTTTATGGGGAAAATTTAGATGAACAAGGGAATCAGTTATCTATTCAAGATAATTATTACTATACAAAAAATATTTACAATAATCTATTATTAGCCAATACAGCATTATCTACCAATTTATCAGAAGCTGTATCAGAGATACAGGTAGAAATGATGAGATATGAAACAGTCTTGCCATTTTTAAAAAATATGTTTGTTAATGTAAATACAGTCGATGGTATTTCAAATGAAGAAATTGAAACGATATTTGATAATGTAATGCAAAAGGTTTCTGATGTTGCGATAAATGTTTTACAGTCATCTACAAATAGAGATGTGTCTGTATATATTTTAAATACTGAATTTCCAGATATAGAATCTAATTTATCAATTATTATCAAATTAGATTCTGATTGTGTGTTTACACCAATAGAAGAAACCGATGATGCTTCTATATATTTTAAAATGCTTCGACCAGATAATGATGATTACATATACCATAAAACATTTAATCATCATGATATAGAAACACTTAATTTAGTTATTGAATCAGGTGTTGTATTAATATCTGAAACTGCTAAATTTTATAATGAAGAGGGAACGGAAGATGAGCCAGCTACAGAATTTGAATTAATTGAAACATTAGCAGGTGATCAATCAATGGCATTTAAATATGCATATTTAAATATTTTTGGAGAAAAGGTAATTAAAGAAATTCCTGTAAAAGTTAAATTAGCAATTCGAGATGCTGTTATATCAGCTGAACTAATCAATACAGATTTAAGAAATGTTAATAATAATATCAATATGAATATTAAACTTGATGATTATAATTTATTTCATCCACATGATGATGGAACATATTTTAAATTAATTAGACAATCTGATAATTACTATTATGATTTTGATATTGAAAAGGTAGAAAATGAGTTTGAATTAGAAAAAGGATTATTAATTAGTGAAATAATTAATAATTCAAATAATCTTTTAATTGATCCAGATGATGATACAATTACATCATCAGTTGATCATTTATTATCAGATAATGAAGGATTATTAATTTCATATAATACTATTCATAAAGTCAAAGGAACAATTAAAGAAGAAACAGTTCCTTTAACTTTACTATTAACTCCAAAACCAGCATCTGAATTATTTAATATTAATTATATGGATTTAGATGAAACTGATAATGAATTTGAAATTCATATAGAATTAGAAGAGGGTATATCATTTGACCCAATAGAAGATTCTATATATTTTAAATTGATCAGATCTTCTGATGGAGCTTATCAGAATTTTACAATACAAGATGGTTCAGATGAATCATTATTAAATTTACAAATTCAATTAACTAGAAAAATGCTACTTAATTTTTCAGATAATATTTTAATAGATGCATCTGATGATACAATTACATATCCAATTAATAATAGACAAGGTGATAATTCAGATATTGTATTTTATTATAATAAAATAGATGCTGATGGTATAATAACAGAACATTCTGTTTTATTAGATACTTATCTACAGGATAGAATAGAGTCTAAAACTCTAACATTTACTGACTCAGACACAAATACATTTACAACTGATATTGTATTAGATAAATTAAAATCATTTATTTTAATCGATTCAGAAGTTGATGGTATATATTTTAAATTATTTAGAGAATCTGATAATTTTTATTGTAATTATAACATTCAAGATGGTACTGATAATTTAGAAATTGAACATATTAAAGATATTAAAAAATTCTATAATGTTCAAGATGCTATTTTAATTGACCCAGAGGATGATACGATTACAGAAGAGGTATCGGATATCTCAGATCCAAATGATAAAATTTGTATTTTATATAGAACAATTACAGATGAAGGCACGGAAGAAGAAGTGATTCAATATATCGAATAATTCTTCAAATCAAGCCACAAGAAAATCTAGTGCTTTATAAAGCACTAGATTTAATTAAATTCCATTTTTGAGTATTAATACTAAAATCCAAAACAACTGAATTATTAAAGAATATATTAATTTCAGATATGTCCTTCTTAGTTGTTGATGATGATCTAATAATACTAATTTTATCATTATTAACTATATATTTATCAAATATTTTTAAATTTGAATACACACTAATAAAATTAACTAAAGTAGCATATTCTTTAAATTCTGCTACAACAATTCTTTCTTTTTTAATAAGATGAGAATGATTATAAATTAATTTATATATCATTCCTGTCTCTGATTCATTTAACTCAACTTCTTTTTTTTCTATTTCTAAGAATAGAATATTCCCCAAATCTATCATAATCTTACTATTAACTGTTTTTAACATTTTATTATCCTAATATCGCATTTACAAGTACACCAGTACCTTTTCTTTGTGTTCCAATTGTTTTAATTGCTACTCTTTCATATCTACTTGAATCAAATTGATTATCAAATGCTTTGATAATTATTACCCAATCTCTCTGATATTCTTTCCAGTTCCTTGGAAGATGAACACTATTTGAGTGCTTCATATTCTCTTCTAATTCTTTAAACTTCTTTCTTTTTAATTCATTATAAATTTTAACATTGTTAATAACTTCTTTACCATTCTTTAAATATTCAGCAATATGTTGATTATGACGAAACCCAGCATTAGTAGCTTTACCAATATATATTGGTTCAAATGCAAACTCTATATAGTGACCTGGTAATTTATATTTAGATTGTAAAGGTTTAAATGGGTTTAAATATACATAAACATAAAAATGATATTTATTATAATCAAAATGATTAATTCTAGGTCTTACTTTTTCTAGTTCGGGTATCATCTAAGTTCCTTTCTTATAGCATCTTCTTTAAATCCTTTACCAAGATTATGAAATATAATATCTTTTTCACTAAGTTTCCATTTTGGAAAATAATGAAGAGTATTTAGTATCATATGTGATACTAATTTATAAAATTGACCAGAATATATATCTTGATCACTATTTCCAGAAATACAAATTATAATAGAATTTTCATTATTAGGTATTAATGATTTATAATTCATAGGTCTTGTATTCATTATTCGATATTCTTTTCCTATAAATTCTACATTATAATGCCATGGCATAAATAATGCACCTGCTGGTATATTATGTTTTTGTACCAATTCTTGATTTAATTTATCAATAGATAATACATTACTATCTATTGATATAGAAGTTAATGGGTAGTAATCATTATTATAACTATCCATTACTATTATCTTTTCAGGACGATTTATGATTATATTATTTTGTCTATATTCTTTTTCAATTGAATCAACTATTCTCATATTATTCCTTTTCTCTATTTGCTCTCGGAATTTTTACATTCCAAGTATCATCTATAAATCTCTCCATCCTATTTCTAATATCAAAATATTCTAAGCTTTTTAGAATTGAATTTGTTCTAGCATTTGCCATATCCATTTTGCCCTCAATTAAAGCTTTTCTATAAACATTTGATATTCTCGTAACAACTCTTTCCATCTTATTATCAGATATCCATTCAAATATAATTAAAGTTCTATCTAAAGTTTTTGTAATATGATATTTGTCATCTATTTTAGAAGATTGATATACAATGTTATCTATTATTTTTGATTCATTTAATCTAGACTCTTCTATATTATTTTGAATTTCTTTATAATCTATAATTATATTATCTAAATTGTTTCCAAATAATTGATTATTGATTTCATATTTTTGATAAATAACTGATTTATTATCAAATCCAACTTCGATATCATTTACAAAGCTACTGATATAATAATTTAATTCCATTACACCATTATCAATTTGAGCTGATATATCATTGTATTTTATTTTGGCCATTGTTACAAAAAAATCATTTTTGGTAAATGTAATATCATATTTAATAGTTTCTAGTTGTTTATATGGTTTATTATCTTTATATATCATAATAGAAATTGAACCATTTCTATCATATTGGGTATTTGATAATTTATTTGTACAATAATCTAATTCTCTATAATTATGCTCACTTGCATATGAAGAGGTAAGTGAATATTGAGCTCTTAATGATTTTATAAAATCATCAAAAAGAATATGTTTATTATAAGTATCAGATGGATCATCATTAAATAAACTCAAAACCTTAAGTTGTTTAACATTATTAACATTATAATTAAATTTATCATATAGATAATTTGATAAATTTGATAAATTTGTATTAAATTTAAAATTATCTATAAATATTGATATAATATCTTCTGAGGTGTATAATAATATATTTGAAGATATATCATCACTTGTTCCATCAGATATAAAATTCTCCTTTGATTGAAGAAGTTGATCATCAACTGATAAATTATCCCAATATTCTGATAAGATATCATCAGTAATAACTAATTGTTTTACAAATTCTATATCACTTAATAATTCTTTAAATTGAATAGGAATTGAATGATTGAATGATTTTCCAAAATCCAATGAAGAAAATGTAGTATCTAAAGAGGCTCCTCCTGAATTTTTATATACATTTAAAATTGATATTGTATATAATGGATCAATATTAAATATAATATTATCAGATAACAAAATCAATAAATCCTGATTAATTTTATCAAATAATCTACTATCTGATTTATAATATAAATTATCTTCTAGTTTATCAGATTCCTCTGTTGATATATCAACAGGTAATTTATTGGTTTCTTCTTTGTAATTTAATGTGTTCAGTGCAACCATTTCTCCCCATGCTCTATCAGAGACAGATAATGCAACTCCAACCGTAGTATTAATAAATAATACATCTTCGAATAATTTTAAAGTATCTCTAATTTTAGATCCAATATTCAAAATTCCTATAAATGATTCACATAATGTTAAATATTCATTATCACATATTAACATTACTCTATTTATTTCAGCTTCAATAAACGAATCAGTTTCTGAATAATTATCAATAATATAAGATGTTAATTGTTTAAAATGATTTGAAATGATAGAAGCTGATTCATTAACATGATATTCTAAACCATTATTGATATATACATGGGTATCAACAATTCTTGAAAATGTATCCAATGCCACACATATAAATTGATCAGCTTGATCAGATAATAATACAAAATCTTTTGATCTGGCTGTTATAAATTCAGAAGCATCTAAATACTTTTCATTTCCTAATTTAGAATAATCAATTATTATATCAGTGTTTAATTCTTGTAATGCAATTGAATAATCATTATCATCATTAAATTCTTCTATTTTATAATTTAATGTTGATAGTGAATTATTTATTTGGGATAATACTGATGCAACATTATTCTCTAAATTGTCGAGGCTTGAATTTGCCATTTTTATTTCCTTTAAAAACTTATTATTTGTGATGTACCAATTACTGTACCAATTCCACATCCAGTTGTCATATTTCCTGTTCTTGCTAAAATACCAGGACCTGATATAAATGATATCTGAGGAGCAATTATCATAGCCGGTCCACATGGAAACATAACAATTGATAAATTATCAGCTACTGGTAATCCAGTAGTTAATAATAATACATTACCTGTTGTTATTACACCAGTAGCTGGAAATGGTGTAACTGGTGGTACAACACATATGCATGTACCAATCGCTATATCTCCCATTTTAGCTACCATCATATTAAATTCTCCAATAAACCTTGAACCATAAATCCTTGTTTATTAAACATATCTATTCTAGCTTTATCAGTTATATTTTTAAAGAATATTGATATAGATGCAATATATCCTTCAAATTCATTTTCGTATTTTTTAGTATCCCATACATATTCAGCTCCCATAGACATTAGCATAAAATTAGAAGAAGTGTTTAGAATAACATGTTTCTCTATATCATCTTGTTGATGTATTGTTAATTTATAATTTCCAAGATATAAAAATCTTTCAAATGTTACATATGTCCATTTTACTAAAACATGATCGATAAATACAGTAGTTTCATTATAAAAATCAATTATAAATCTAGAAGTTATTGTATCATAATAAATATAATTTTGATTTATATCATCTGATAATATAATTCTTTTGTTTGCGTTCATTATATATTCTGATTTAGGATAGATCCAAAATCCTATTGTAAATGATGTCTCTATTAAATTATCTTTACAGAAAAAACCATCTAGATACCCATCAATAGCTTGAAAGAAATTACTTCTTTTAATTGTTCCATAATAATTAACAGTTTGTTCGGATGCTGGAATTTTTTCTAAATCATTTGTATACAAATTATCTTCTAGTAGTTCATCTGAATTTTTAAGACTCATCATATTATATGCTATTGTATATCTACCAAAACTCGAAACATTTGATAAATTATAATTTAATATAGATGACATACCATTTGATAAACTGGGAGAAAGGGAAGTTCTTAGTACTAAATCCTTTGTCGCATTTGCTGTATTAAATATAATTCCACCTGATGCTAATCCACCATCTATTAATATATTTGAATCATTTGAAGAAGTATCATTATATTCTGAAATTTTAACAGCATCAATAACAGTTGAACCATCTCTTACTAATTTAGTGTCTACAATTTGTCCACAGAATTGTCTACTATAGTCAGCATTTGCCCCTATAATAGAAGGATATAAAATATTACTTGTTGAATTGAATCCCTCTGTCATATTATGAATCCTACCATTGTAATCGATAAGTTGCATAGTAAATGAAAACTCATTTACAGGAGTAAAGCTAAATGTATATTGCTTTCCTGCTACAAGTTTATGATCAATTATAAAAGGTTTTGAACCAATAGCAGATTCTTTAAATTGTAAAGTTATTTTGCTTTCTATAATTTGTATTAAAATATTATTTTCTTTATTTAATACTATAAAAGGCATAGATTCTTTATATATATTGGGATCTGTAATTATTTCTTCATTTACTTTTTCTTTATTTAATTTCTCTATTAAAATTTGATTATCATTATTGATATTTTCTACTATTTCATTAACACCTGCTAATATTTGATCAGAGTTTATTAATAACTCTTTTTTATCTTCAGGTAATAAACAAGTATCTGGATCATTACTATTCTTATGTTCAATTACACTATCTATAACTGCTAATTTATTTGAGATCATATAATTCTCAGTTAATAGAATTTGTGACAATTCATAAATTCTTTGTTCGCTAATATAATAAGTTGTTGAATCAGTAGATGACATATTAAATAAATTAGCAGTATTTAAATATCTTCCTATATAATTTTCAATATTATATGCAATCACATTGTCCTCATATCCAAGAACATTTGAAATTCCTCTAATATCTAATCTATTTACTTTATTTTTAAATTGAATCAGAAACTCCAAATTAAAATATCGAAAATAATGAGTAATAGTCTCATCTAATGTTAATTTAGTATATTTATATAAAATATCATCTTCTAATTTAAATTCATAAATAATCTGTTCTACTATAGTGTGTTTATTTCCATTATATGAATTATAATATATTTCTGTATTGTAATCAATATCTCCATCTGCCTTGTCATCTCCAGTATATTCCTCTTTTACTTCAGTTGCCACATATTGAGGAAGTATTTCATTATATTGATCAGGTATTGAATATTTATAATATGAATCTCCATCTGGAATTATTACATAACCATCTAAATCTGCTAATTTATGATCTGGATTATATTCTTTAAACCCATGAGGATTTGTATTTAGTTTTATTAATACTCCATATAAATTTGAATTATCAACTACTACATCATCCTTTATAATATCAATATTATAAATTTCTAAATTTTCTTCGTCACATAATTTTAAAGTACTGTCAGATGAATAACTATCTTTTGTATCACACGAAGGGTCCTCTAGATATATATCGTTTTCAACAGAATCCTTTAATTTAGAATTTATATCTTTCATCATATCAGATAATGAATTTATCTCTTCTAATTTTTTATCTAATTCAATGTTGTCGATTAAATTATCCTGTTTAATTGGATTTAAATCAATTTCATTTACTTCATAATCTTCAATTTTAGAATCTGGAACGAAAGTTACTATTAAAGTTGCTGATTTATCAGTGTAATCAATTTCAATAGCACCTTTACTTATTTCACAATCAATTGCAATAGTAGGAATATTTCGACCCTTTTCAATCTCATTTCCACTTACTATTAAATTACCAGTTAATTTAATAGTATTTGATTCTGGAGTCACATTAACTATTTCACCATATGTTGGATTTGGAGGAGCTAATGTAGTATCTGATATTGTTACAATTCCATCATCTATTATATCGAGAACATCTTCCTCTAATTTAATTTCATTATCTACAATTGCTGATATTTCATCTGCTGATAACTGATTATCAATATCACATTTAATATCAATCATTTTTGTTAATGGTTTTTTATTATCTTCTATCATACCCTTTGCCAAATTAGTAATTGTATCAATATTATCTTGAAATTCAGTAACCATTGTTCCACATTTTATAAAATGCAACACTGTGTCAATTATAAATGCTATGTGTTCATTCATTATTGCTTTTAATATTCTATTAATAATATGTTTAGCTATATTAGTAATTGCAGATAATATAATATCAATTATATATTGAATTAATTTACATATTATATCACATCCACATGTATCAACTCCTGTCCCAACAACCTCAACAACAACATTATCAAGTTTAATTAAATTTTCAACTCTTATGATTAGAGCCTCTAATTGTCCTACTGTTTTACTACTAGTTTCCCATAACTCAATATCAATAGATAAATCCATTGTAGCTACTTCTGAAAACATTTCACCATTAAAAGTCATATCAGGAAATTCTATTAGATTATCATATATCTTAGTACCAGGAAGAGTTAATATTGTGGTATCATGATACATTTTTATAAATGAAATAATATCATAAGATACTCCCAATTTAGTTTTTTCAAAATTTAAAACTGATAATTCATCAGAAAATACTGTAGTTGCTTCAAAATTAAAACCAATCATAGAATTTTCAGAAAATATAACAGACTTAATATCTGTTATGGTTTTATTTATATGTCTATTTATAATATTCCAATAATTATTTAACACTTTATCATAATATCTTTTTTCTGAATGAGCTTTTGATAATAATTTTCTAATATCAATAAGATATTTTTGTCGTTTATCATTTAGTTCAAATATGGTATTAATATTTGATGATAAATGTGGAGAATCTCCTTCTCTACCACTATCAACATATAAATGAATATCAGATGCTTTTATATTATTAATGTTTGGTATGTTAATTGAATTATCTTCTCTCCATCCAGTCTTATCTATAAAATTATAATCCATATTCACATCATCATAACTAAGATCATCAATAAGAATTTCAAAAGTTTTCATATTATCTCTATCAATAGATTTATTTGATTTATTTGATTTAGAATATTTTTCTGCTAGATTATCTAATGAAATATAAAGATTTGATAACTTAGCTGATTCAACTATATCACCATCACCTAATTTAGAAATTGCTTCATTATATTTATCTTTATCTATAGTATGAATTCTATCAACAAGTTTATTTACAACATCCGAATATGTACTAACTGTTACATATTCAGGTGGTTTATATAATCCCAATCCCATTATAGCAGTTAAACACGAACATGATGGATCATGTTTATCTTTTGTAATTTTTTGTAATATGGATAATGATAGCTCACTATTTATCATTGTATCAGATGCTATATCAAGTTCAATTTTATTTGAACTTGTATTTGCAATTCTTACATCTGCATCAATCTTTATAAATTTTTTATTTTTAGTATTAAGAGTTAATAATTCTAATTCAGCTGATTCTAGTTGATCAATTGCCACTTTTAATTGATCAGGATTTAATTCCTCATCTACTTCTATTTTATCTAATTCTTCTGTTTCTTTTAATCTTTTATCTGCTTTTATAATAGAAACTTGAGTTCTAGCTCTTGATACTTTTATTATCAACAACTGCTGCTCTTTTTTAAATAATTCATACTCTTGAAATGCTTTATCATTATTTAATACATCCTGATGACTATTAGCTGCTTTTGATGTGGCAGCAAAATAATCTTCAAGTACCTTTTTAGAAGTATTAAATTCACCTGATATATTTTCTTGTGATGCAGCAATATCATCATATGTTATCGTAACTGGTAATCCACCTGAACATGAATCAATTGATTCTGAAAATGAACTAATTGGATTAATAATAATATCCAAAATTGTACCATCCATAATCCAATTATAAATATCATCGAACCCATTTAAATATGAATACATTGGAGATAACCAATCAGTTCCACCCGAACCTAACCATGGATTACCATATACAGGTTTTACTGCACATAGTATAATATTAAATACTTGCTGAGAATGACTTAATCCTTTGGCAATTTCTATGATATTATTTACAAAATCAGTTAAAAGAGATTCGAATATAGGAATAACATTATTATTATATGTAGTAGCCATATCACAACATTGAAGTTCCATTATCATAGCAATTAGCTTATTATTAATATTTCTTATGATATCGGATAATACATTAATTTTATTAAATATTTTCAAATTCATTGATTGAGGACTTAATAAATCTAAACTAAAATCCAATTTTCCTAAATTATCAAAATTTATATGACATGGTGGTAATCCAGTTACTGAAATATCTTCACCGTTTTGCAATTTAGTTTTTATATCATCCGATAATAAATCAACAGATGAAACTTCTAATCCTTTATCAGCAACTTTTAATTTAGGAGTTGCAAATTCGGTAAACTCTGCTTTATTATCATAACTCATGTGTCAAATTCTCCATTTTCATTCTATCCTCTGGGTTTATAATTATTTTAGCAGCTGCTAAATCAGATGATAATAAATAACTAATCTTTTCAGATACACCTGAACCAACATTCAAACGAGTCTGATATGGTTTATTTATATTTCCTATTGGTTTAGCTGCACCTGTACAAGTAGCTTTTACCATTGTACCATTAACAGCAGCTGTTACAGGATCTGATAAAGTACCGGCTGTAGTTACAACAGCACTAGCTAAATCAATTCCTTTATTAACAGCTAAATTCATTACACCCATTGTTTTTGCAAATCCAGTAGCTGCTCCCATTCCATGTAGAATTGGACCATCCATTAATATAACAGATGAATCAATTACCATAGAAGTTCCAGATAATGTAAGTGCTTGTCCTTCGATATAAGTTAAAGGAGATATAAGAGATAAATTAATATCAGCTGCTACCTCAACAACAGGAGAATTGATTTTTGTTTTAATTAGTCCTTTTATAACAGTAGTTGCACTGGAATTTATATTAGTTAAATATACAGATTCTACTGATACAACTCCACCATTTAAACTCATATTTGTCCCGCCTGTAATACGAGTGATATTAGAATATAATGTTAATTCATCATGTCCTTGCATATTAATCTTCTTACCTGAAATTCTCATATTTTTTTTAGACTCAATATCAATTTTAGCATCTGACATTAATTTAACTCCTGAGTCAGTCAATGATAATATAGTTCCTCCCGATTTGAGGATAATACCAGTATCATCCATTACAATAGATGAATTGCCATATTCGAATCGTGTACCTGTTTTAGATACTTCAAAACCATTCACATTTACAGATCCATCTGAGCCACCATTTTTTAATATACCAACCTGAATTGATACAGATTTATCATCTAGTACTATATTTGAATTACCATTTCCGTGTAATATATGAGTAAAATCTCTATAATCATCTTGATATATCCAAGCTCCACCTTTTGTTTTATTTAAAATATTAATAGAATCTCTATGTTTAGTTGAACCAATCAATGGATCATATGAAATTATATTAGAAATATAACCAGATGTTTGAGATGGATTTCTAAATTTTACAGTTACTTGCATACCTGGATGTAATGGTTTGTATGTGCCAGCTGAATATAATTTATTATTATCTAGATCTATCCATCTACTAAATTTATCATCTACTGTCTCATTTTTTGCCCATACAATTCCAGATGGCATTAATTCTTGAATAATAACTTTATATTTTCCTTCTATATCATTAGGTAGGATACCTTTCATTATAGTTCCAATATATTCAATATCTATTTTCATTGATTCTCCTTATTAACCATTTGTTTTTATTCCTTAAAATTAAGCACAAGAAAACTAACTGTATTATACAGTTAGTTTTTTCATTGACATTATCATAGTTGATAGTTGATTTAAGTAATCATCAAATGATAAAAGTATCTTTTTAAAATCAGAAGTTATAAAGTTTTTTTGATTAATAACTTTTAATAGATTAGTTCCTATATTTTCGATAATAACATCTACAGTATCATCATCTTTAAACATATTATAAAAATAATTATAAAATTTATCTCTAATCATTTCATTTAAATATAATTTTAATGTCTTTTTTGTATTAGGTTTAAAATATCGAGAATTAATTTTGTATAATTTGGTTTGTTCTCTAAAAGAATTTTTAGTTAATTTTAAAAATTTTGAATAATAAAAGAAATAATCTAATATTGGAATATCTTTATCATATGAATACATTAAATCAAAATAATTAATTTCTAAAAAGGAAGATGAATATTCATTCATTAAAAATTCATAATTGTGTTTTAGAAATCTTTTATTCTTCATTGCGTATACCATTAATCTATTTTGAATAATGGACTGATTTAGAGGTACTGTTTTTTCAGCATTTACAGAATCATCTTCAAATAAAGATTCAAGTTGTTTAAAATATCCAATTTTTACATTTGATAACTTTAGAGCATAAAATGAAAATATATTTTTATGAATTAGAGTTACATATGTGCTGAAAATTGCTCTAAGATAAATTGGATTCATATTCTTAATAGCTGTAAATAATAAATATCTTAATATTTTCTCAATAACCTGTTCTTGATTAATCATTAAAATACTATAATAGAATTGACCTATTTTTGATCTATTATTATATTTAATTAACCATTGTTCAATTAAAGATCGAAGAGTTAATGTAAATTTTTCCATATCTTTATCATGTGCAATAATAGTTAATAATTCATTTGAAAAAACTTCAATAGCTGTTTTGTATCCTCTAATAATTCTAGTTTTTCTAGTGGCTGTAATTATTTCAGCTTTTCTTTCTAGTATCTTTAGAAGATAATGAAATGCTATTAATTTTAATTTGGAAATTCCTTGCTTATACATTGTTAAATCAATCTGTTGAAATATATTATCATATACTTCTGATTTAATTAAATAGTCTTCTGATTCTTTATCTATTATACTATTTAAATCTTTTTCAACAATTCTTTTTACAACTTCCGTTGTTTTATCAACTACTTTATTATATAAACTTACATCAAATTGATATCTATAATTATGAGTCTTTTTTAATTCATTATTGTATAATATATCATTTTCATTTAATACAAGGTCAAGTTCCTGTATTACATATGATTCAATCTCCATATCACAATCATATTTAGTAAGTAAATGTTTAATTACTTCCTCAACTTTTTCAACTGAAATTTTTAATTTCTTTTCTCTTTTATCACCAATTTCTTTTGCCATTTTAATATTCCTAATATTTATTCTATCTTCAATCTTTAAGTCATGAAGATAGAATATCTATCTTCATTTTATTTTATTTATCCCAAGGAAATACAATCCAAGCAGGGTTATTTACATAATCCAACATTATATTACTTGTTATATTATCAACGCTTTTATTTACAATTGCAAATTGATATAAATCATAATGAGTTGAGTAATCTAATGCATCTATAATTATATTAGTTACAGCTGACATTGTCTTACCAGAATCAATAATATCATCAACAATAATAACATATTTAGTTTTTTTGATTAATTTTCGATCTTTTTTTGATAACTTATCAACGTATAATTTACCTTGTGTTTGATCATCATATGATTCTGCCTTTATTGTAATTATATTTTTAATACCAGTCTTATATGATAATATTCCAGCTGGAATTAGACCACCTCTAGTAATTGCAACAATTATTGAATTATCATTATTTAATTCACCATTTTGTTCAATAAATCTATCCATTACATCATCTATTTCATCATATGAAATATTTATTTTATCTTCTTTAATATCGTTCTCAGTTTTATCATCAGTTTTATCATCAGTTTTATCATCAGTTTTATCATCAGTTTTATCATCAGTTTTATCATCAGTTTTATCATCAGTTTTATCATCAGTTTTATCATTAACAAAATCTTCAATTGCTTTTATCATTTTATCAAAATCATGTTCATTTAGTAATAATTTATCAAGCCCAGCATTAATCATATCAGCATATACACTATCTTTATTCTTAAATTTATCAATATCATTACCAATTGCTTTTGCAATATCAAATATATTAGAAGGATTTTGTTTAATCATTGATTTGATACCATCTACTAATGATTTATCATTCATAGTATTAGACATATGATTTTTAATATTTTTTAACTTTAAAAATTCAGCTTCAAAAAGATCTTCTAATGTTTTTGAAATATTAATATCTTCTACGACTTCTTCTAATTCTTCTTGAAATACTTCATCTGCTATAATCTTCATCTCATTTGAGATCGTTAGAAATGTATGATAATTTATTTTAATTACATAAATAACAATATCCTTTAAATTATCATGATTATTAATAGTAATATTTGCAATTGTATCATGAAGAGATTTTGTTAATTCAATAATGTTATTATTGACCAAAACCGATTTTTCAAATTTTTCAGCTTCTTTTGGATCTTCTGTGCAATTAACATAATCTTGTAATAATTTATCAATAACTTTTAAAATTACAATTGATGAATTTGCAATATATGTGATTTTATTAATTTTAAAATCTTTAATATTATCATTTATTATTTCATTAATTTGATGTTGTGTTGTATGTATAGTATTTTTCATTTTATTTTCCTTTTAATCACTACTTGATGATGAACTTGATGATGAACTTGATGATGAACTTGATGATGAGCTACTAGAATCATAGCTTGATGATGAACTACTAGAATCAGAAGATAAATTACTACTTGATGGCACAAAATCAGATGTTGCTGTTGTTAGATCTTCTTCTGTGATAAGATCTATTTGATAATTATCATTGTGATCATCTTGATAATGAGTTTGCCTTTTAGTATTTTTCTTTTTTTCATTAAATTGTCTAGCAGCTTTTTCTGATAAAGACTCTTTTTTAACAGTCTTTGATTTTTTAAATAATCCAAGAAACCATTGTAATAAAGTTCGTTTTTCTAAATTTTTCATTATATTTCCTTTTTTGGTTGGATGCAATTATATATTGCATCCACCACTAGAACATGATTGTTCAACATCATCTTCTGTTATTAAGTCATCTACTCGACCACCATTAGAATCCTCTGATTCTTTTTCATATTTATCTTTTTTCTCTCCATCTGTTTGCTCATTTGATTTAATAACCGAATAATAAACTGACTTCAATCCATAGTATCTAGCAATTAAAATTTCATTAACTAATCTTGATTTTTTAACTTTTCCACCATATTGTATTAAATTTGTGTATTGATTTAAACTAATAGCTTGATCCATCCATTTTTGAAATATAGCTACAAATTTAAAATATGCAATATTATCAAAATTTTCCCATACAAGAGTATAATTATCTTTATATTCTCTAATCCCAGGTACTAGTTTAATAACACCATCTTTATTGGTTGCTAATTTTCTAGGTGGCTCTAATCCAGGAGTTGAATTTGATACAACTGAAGATGAACCAAAAGGAGCATTTGCAGTTAAACTAGAATGTCTCATACCATACTTAAGAAGTAATTTTCTAAGTTTTTCCCAGTCTTTTTTTGATTGAACTTCTAATAATTCATCGACATTTTTATTATATGTATCAATTGGAAATAATCCATCATGATATTTAGTATCTGAAATTAATTGACAAGGACCAAAATCCTTAGCAAGTATAATAGATGTAAGCGTCATTTGATATGTACATAGCTCAACTTTATCAGACATAAATTGTCTAGCTTCTGGAGTAGAATAATCTAAATTATGAATTGCTAAATCATGAAATACATCAGAGAATCCAATACCAATTGGTCGTCTCATTTTAGCAGCTTTTTCCATTTCAGGAGAATCATATTCCATATAATCAATCAATTCTTCTAAAAGTCTAACAAGATACTCAGATGCATCTTCAAGATCTTCGTTTGTTTTACAATATCCTAAATTAATTCCAGCAATAATACATACACCAATTTCAGATAAATTAACAGTTCCATCTAGATCAAAATAATCATAATCTTTTGATTCATCTACATCTGCATTTATATCAACATATTCAAAATCATATAAAGGTTTTAAAGCTGCTTTAAATTCAATAACTTTAGTATCATCAACCTGATGATAATATGCCTCTCTTCTTAATTCATAATATGTTGATCTAGCTTCTTGATTATCAAATTTAATATTTCGTTTAATTGATATACCTCTAATTGGCATAGTTGGTTGAAATATTTCCTGACATAAATTACCAAATTTTAAAGGAATTTTATACATACCTTGAGATTGAACATTTTCCATAAAATCAATATATTCTCGACTTTGTAAAAATCTTTCATCTATAAATTTATCAAATATTTCAGATGCTGGTACTCTTATCTGTCTCTCTTCTGGAACTGATATTTCATATGCTTCATATAATTCTTTAAATTTTTCATGTTCACCAAGGAAAGAACCTATATCAGGAACATCATTAAGGAAAAATAGAGTAATATGTTGTTTATCTCTATAACGTTCAAAAAATAATTTATTAGTTAAAATCGCATGATCCATATTTCTAATTCTAGTTTCTTCAGTTCCTTTATTATTACCCCATGTTAACATCGAATTAACTTCCATATGATAAAAAGGATATGAATGAGTCATTGAACCATTTCTAGATGGTTGTACAAAGGATTTTGAATTCTTTTCATAACCTTTATAGATAGGTAAACATCCGGTATGATCTAATCTACCATTGTCAATACTTGCACCACGTCCTCTAACATCATCACCAATACCAATACCAGCACCATTTGCTACCATTTGCATTATGTGTTTAGAAGCATTTGCCAATGTCTCTTTATTATCACCTGGATTAATAAGATTACATGATATAAATTTACGATACATAGTTCTTAATTGAATCATAATTGGAGTAGGTAAAGAAACTTTATAATCAGATAATAAATGATATCCTTTTATAATCCATTTCTTTCTTGTTGCTGTATCATATTTATTTTTATATTCCGCAAATGCAAATATATTAATAATCATAAACATTTCTTGAGGAGTTTCTTGTACAAAGCCATTTCTTTTAATTAAATAATCACTAACTGTTTTCTTTAATCCACTATATACAAATGTATCATCTTTATTATAATCTATAACATTACCAAATTTAATTAATTCATCTCGTGTGTAATGTTTTTTAAGATATTCTCCATCATAATAACCTGATTCAATATTTTTAGTAACCATATCAATAAGTTTTTTCGGAATATAATCTCCATAAACTTCTTTACGAATATCTTGATTTAATAATCTAGCGGCTGCTATTTCATTATCAGGAGAATCAACTGATATACCATCAGCTGCCGATTTAATAAGTGCCTTTTGAATATCTTTTGATCTTACACCATCAACAATTTGCATATGAGCATTCATTTCAATTTCTGAAGCAGATGCATCTAATCCTTCGACTGCGTATCTAGTTCGTTTATGAAATTTCTCAGGCTGATAATCTACAACATCACCACTATCTTTTACTATTTTAATTTGCTTTTCCAATTTTAAATCCTATTTAATTAATTCATTTACAAATGATGGTAATTCATATTTTGAAATATCCTGTTCAATTGCTCCTGTAATATAATTAAGAACCAATTGTTGCTGTGGAAGTTTTTCAACTTCATCCATATTGATAAATTTATCTATCCATGGAATATTATTTTTGGTTACAAATAAACCATTAAAATCTTCCGGTTTAGGATCTAAACCGATTGCCCACATTCTTTTAATTGTTATATGATTTAAATAATTGGTTAATATATCAGAATTCATACCAATAAAAGAACCTTTTTCAAATAATACTTTAAACCAATCCTTTTCTTCGTTAAATATTTCAATATAACGTTTCATTATCTTTGGTTGCAATCTAGCATATGTTTTTGTAAATCCTTCACCATCCTCTCGTCTCATCAATTTTAAAATAAATTGAGTTAGAGCTAAATGTGAATTCTCATCTCTACATATAAATTGAAGATTTTCAGAAGTACCATCAAGAAGTTTTTGACCTTCTGTAATTGCCCAAATAGCAGCAAATCCAGGATAAAATCTAATTCCTTCAAGCGCATTAATTTCAATCATACACATAATAAGTGATTCTTGTAATTCTCTAATATCTTCCTCAGTATTTTCAATACCTCGTTGTTCTCGATATATATAACCAATTACATTAAAATATGCTCGTTCATATGGACCTTTTACAGAAGCAGCAGTTGCCATTAACTCTGGAATATCAAATGATTCATCAAATATTTCATCTGGATTATCATACAATGCTCTAAGTTCTTCTGTGTAAGTTCGACTATGCTTACCTGCTTCAAAATATGTCCAAGTTAATATAACATTTTCTAATTCAGGTAATGTTGTTATCTGACCAAATATTAACATAGGGCCTCTACCTTGAAGTGAATCAAAGAATATCAATTTCTGAAGAGTTCTTGTTGTTACATGTTTTTCAGGAGGTCTCAAAATTGTTTTAAATTCAGCAGTATCATCAATTAGAGGTACTTCATCATGTTTCCAATCTTGTCCTTGTTGATCATCATTTGATTTATCAAAAAATGGATATTTTGGATCATCAAATCTTTGAGTGTTTTTACCTTTTCCTAAAAAGATTGGTTCTTTTTTAAAGTTAATCTTTTCACTGCTATATAGCGAACATGAATTTTCAATCATCTAATTGCTCCTATAAACTAGGAGCAATTTCGTTTAATTTATCTTCTTCTTTTTTAAGCTCATCTCTTGCTGCTTCAACTTCTTCATCGTTGATTTTAATATCAAGTCCTGAATTTTTAAGAATTTCTGCAACTTTTAATTGAATCTGAATAGATGCTGCATTTTCAAGATCATGAGGATCTAGTGAATTAATTTTATTAATATCTGAGATCGTCGTTTTAATTAAAAACTTTTCTCCATCGACCTCAATATAAGTCATAGATGATGCTGATGAAATTTCATAAGAAGCAATTGCCTCTTCTTTCGTTGTAACTGAAACATCATTAATTCTAATAATTTCAATACCTGTAACATCAAGATGTCCACCAGTTGGAATACTAGATGCTAACGTTCCAGTAGGTGCTGTATAAGTATCTGATTCATCTTGTTCTGATAACTGTTCATTTAATTCTGTTTCAGTATCTTCTTGAAACTTCTCTTCCATTGTGTTTTCGATTTTTGTTGTGTTTTCCATTTTATAATCCTATTAATTTATTACTTATAATTTCTATATTAAAATTTTATATCATATATGATATAAAATTAACCAAATGAAGTAGGGAAATTGATAATATATTTCTATAGTATCTTATTTTACCTTATCATATATCATATAATTATGATAATCAAGTGCTAATTCAACCATCACATTTCGATCAGCTTCTTTCATTTGAGGAAAAAGTAATTTATATTTTGGTGTATCAGTGATAAAAGATTTTATATCTCTGGCAACTAAATCAGTTACTGTAGCATATTCAGTATTAAACATTATTATCAATGCATCTATAAAATTTTCATCATTTGGAATTGTAGTTGCAAATTGAAGTGCATGTAAATTATCTTCTTTTCCATTCCATATTTTATTATATGTACCATCTTTATATCCATTTGATTGTCTAAATTGATTTAATGCATATTTCATTTTAAATTGTTTAAATAAATAATCAGAATCAAATCCCATTAAATACCATATTTCTGTCCAAGCAACAATAATATGAATAGTTGATACATTTATAGCAGGTATTAATTTCTTCTGCATTATATCTTGAATTTTTTCTACCAATTCATCATTAAAGATAATCTCTTTTTTATTAGATTTTAATACTAGGTCTTTTGTTAGTAATATCGAACCAATGCTTTCAGTTGTATTATCTATAATAGATTGAGATAATGAAAATAAAAATATATCAATCATTTCTACTTCAATATTTAACCAATCAGTTTCTCCTTTTTTCCACCATTTCCAATCAAATGAATCTAACAATTCTGCAGATTCTAAAATATTTGCTAATTTAAAATTAAAGTCTTGTTTCATCCATTCTGGATGAATTTTAGAATTTAATTTATCTTGTAGCATTATTACTTCACTAAAATTTTTCTGATTAAATCCTGTCTCACTAAGTAATTTATCATTTTGATTAAACATTTATATTCCTTTTATTTTATTTATTTGTGTTTCTAATCTTCCATCATATACTGAATTATCTAATATATAATCAAATTTAAAATCATTTAAATCATTTTCACTTGAATGTGAATCATTATTAACAATTTGATCATTTTTAATATATATAGTTTTTATAGATTTTGTCTCTTTTGTCTCAAACAAGCAATCAAATTCTATTTTATATCTAAAATCTGATATAACTATTTTTTCAGAATTTGAATTATCAATAGCTATTTCTATTAAATTTATAAATATTTTATCATCAAAAATCTTTCTAATTAATGTTCCAATATCTTGTATAAAATATCTTGCATTGAAAATATAATTACCATTTAAATATTCAAATCTTAAATTTCTAAATATTAAACCTTGTTTATTTAATATTTCAGAATCTAGAATAAATGATAAACATTTATAAACATTATCAATAAACATTTCATCTACAATAGATGTTATTTCATCACTATAATTAGTCTTATTATTGACCTCATAATTAATACTAAATAATAATGATTTTAATCTTTTTAAAAATATATTATTTGATATTTCTATTTGAGTACTATTATTTTTATAATTTTCGAAATCTTCAGTTGTTATATCCAATATATATGAACAATATTCTTTTAATTTATCTGCAAATGCAAATCGTTCATAACCTTTTTTAATTAATAATTCAGCAGTGTAATCCTTGCCTGAATTATAATCACCATTTATCATTATTATTTTTTTCATTTATTTCTCCTGGCAAATTAATTTTAAAGTCCAAATAAAAAATAGCAACATAATGTTGCTATTTTATTTAAAAAGGTAATTCTGGAATTCCTTCATTTATTTCAATGTTCAATTTTTGTTTAGGTGGTTTCTGTTGTATAGGTTTTGTAGAAGGTGCAGCTGCTGGTGCAGTTCCTTGTTGCATAGCAGAAGTTTGCATAACAGGAGCAACTGTTGCTGGATTATAAACATATGCATTTGAAACTGATTGTGGAGATTGAGAAGCTTGTGATACCTGCTGATGAGGCATCTGCTGAGCCACAGGAGTTTGCATAATAGGAGCAACTGTTGCTGGATTATAAACATATGCATTTGAAACTGCTTGTGGAGATTGAGGAGCTTGTGATACCTGCTGTTGAGGCATCTGAGTTATTGGTACAGTAGGAGCTACTTGAGGCATTTGACTCGCTGCTGGATTATAAACATATGCATTTGAAACTGCAGCCGGTACTGAATTAGTTTCTACTGGAGCAGCATTTGATGGAACTGTTAATGTTGGTTGTGCTAAAGGTTGTTGATGTGCAATTGGCTGAGCAACTACAGGAGGAGTATATAATGCTGTAGTATTTTGAGGCAATCCTCCAACAGGTGGAATAGGTAAAGCAGTTTCAGACTTTTCAGCATCGTCTGCTAATTTTTCCATTCCGATGATATAAATCTTTTCAGCCATTAACTCCATTGTTGTTTTACCATTCCATGAATTTTCTTTAAAATATCCATGAACAATAATTTTCTTTCCTGCCATACCTCTTTCGCCTAATATATCAGATTGGTATATTACTTGAGTTCTAAATGAATTAATTTTATAAGATGCTTCATTCTGATTAGCATCTATCATTTTAATAAAACCAGTAAATCTTTTTTTTGTATTATTAGCATATAAAGAAATTGTATTATAAGTTATAATACCTTCATATTTTAATATTTCATTTTTCTTAGCTGCCATTTGATTCCTTTAATTTAATTTTAACACTTGATAAAATCTCTTTTTTTAATTCATTGAGATAATCATATGAATTACTATCTTCTATTGTGATAATCATATCACAATATTGAGACACTTCATATATATATCGAAGTGCCTCAATTGGAGCATATTCAGAAATATTAACATTTAGTAATATATTATTATTTAATTTTTTAAAATATTTTTCAATATCAAATAATATATAAATATTAAGTGGTTCAACTTTATCAAAATCTAATGATATTGAATTACTTTCAATATTAGATTCAATTTTCATCATCTAGTTCTAATAATAATTTCATTGATTTAGCAACTATCTGAATTTCAGTCTGAGCATGATCATCATCTCGAATTGCTAAATAATTCTTTAATTGAAATGGCAAAAAATTAGTCCATATGGTAGTATACATGCTTTGTGGTAAAACTCTTCTTGCATGTTGAGGTTTAACACCTTGATCTAATAATCCGAAATAATGTTCAATTGCCATTTCTTGTAATAAAATATCAGTGACTTCTAGATCAGTAACTTCTAATTCAGCGACATCTGATTCAATGACTTCTAGATCAGTGACTTTTAGATCTAGATCATTTCTATTTACGAAAGTAGATTTACCAGACAATTTGGGATCATTGTAAAATTCTAATTTAGTCTTCAAACCTGAAACATAACGACGTGAAATTTCTTGTAAATGCGCTCTATGTCTGTTATGTTGACGTGCAGATGCAAGATCCATCTTAGTTAAAAAAGTTTTACTATATTTTTTAATAATAAGTGACTCATCGAGATTATTAAAATAATCTTCTGTGTTAAATCCAATGTAAGATGAATCTGCTAAAAGAGCTCTAAAATTAGTCAATAAATAAGTTGTGTCAGATTCCTCTATATATTCTCCATATTTTTCAACTTTTAATATATATGATTTATCACTATTTAAATTACTTAGAGCTTTATTAATTATAAATATCTGACCAATTGTTAATAATACTGGTACAAATTCAAAAGATGATGATGGTAATCCTGCAGATTCTCTAGCTAGTCTATTATATAAACTTTCCTTTCCTATGATATTTGGATTATCATAACATACTGATGCTACTGTAGTAATAGCCTTTATACGATTTTCATTATTAAGATTGCCTTGACTAAAATCATATGATGAAATATATCCTATATCATCTTCGAATATATTATCAATTGTATTTAATTTTTTCATTTTTTTTCCTTTTTATTTTATATAATTTCTATATAATATTTTTAAATCATTTCTGATTTTTTTATTACACTAGAAGGATTATTATTTTTATTTACTTCTAAAAATATAGATATTGATATTACATCTAAGCTATTTTCTATATATAAGATAAAAATCATTTTGGCTTTTAATCCATAATGATTTTTTATTATACTTCTAAGAATATAGAATATAGATATTGATATCAGCTGATTAATTATCTTTCTATTAAAAATCATTTATGATTTTAATC
>Ga0256837_1000227_pt1 | contig 50733 bp, 56 predicted proteins | sample 4562384metaG_FD_185976 | JGI IMG/M metagenome (GOLD analysis project Ga0256837, IMG submission 185976) | Hydrothermal vent microbial communities from Guaymas Basin, Mexico - 4561-384 | ecosystem: Environmental > Aquatic > Marine > Hydrothermal vents | place: Mexico: Guaymas Basin | collected... | reverse complement strand
TATTCTTTTATATACTTCAATTGTATATTTATGTTCATAATACACTTCTTTAATTTGTTTAATTAAATAACCTTCTCTAAAATATTGCATTACTTCCCAATCTTTTAATATCATCTTTACTCCTTTATCTCTTTCCACACATCAGCTATAAAATATGCAACAACTCTTTTATCCCCAGTTAATTCTTCCATATCATAATCACAGAATATTGGGGTTTGTATAAAACTGTCTAAGTAATTCACAAAACAATTAAATTCTACATTTTCTATCCAATCTTTTACTTCACTCTTTATATTCCATTCATTTTCTTTTATAATAGTTAGAATATAATCTTTCATACTATAAAATCCTAAATATAATGTTATATACATCAAATCGTTAAATGTTGGTAAATAACCTTCACCAAACATATATTTTACTTCTTGTGCTATATCTTCTGGATCTATTTGATATTTTTCAATGTATTCATCTAATTGTTTCCAGTCAAGATAACCTCCTCCTATTAATTCTCTTAATAATCCATTTATATTATTCATCTTTTTCCTTTATTTGTAATTTTTCAAGATACAGTATATTTTTAAATATACCTATCTATTTTAACATTCACAAAACAATAAATATAAGTATCTTTACCTATATTATTTTTTCACAAAACAATTTAATTTCGAGGGAGTTTACGACCGAGAACAAGGGAGAATAAGAGATTATACTCTTATTTTAGAACCAGTAAAATAATTAATAGTTTTAAGTATATCTTTTATTAAAGTATCTTCTGGTTTTCTATCTTTACTTAATAGCATTAGCATACTAAAAGTAAGTAATCCGTGTGTAATTACTTCTACCATTTTATCTCCTTTTAAAATTTATATAATTATATTATATTTATAAGAAAAAAAGAAAGAGAGATACATTGAGATTAACTCAACATATACTCACTTCTCTTAATAGCTTCAATCATTGCTGCTTTTCTTTTAGAATTATAATTTATTTCTACATCAAATAAGTCTTTCATAATATTTGGAAATAATTCATCTTTAACCATAGTAATAAATGCTTCTTTATAAGCATTTATTAATTCAGCTGCTTTACTTACTGGTACTTGAAATGAATCGTGAATAGTATGTACTACTATTCCTTCTTCATTTAATTGCTTAACTACATATCTTAATATCCAAGCATCAAGTGAATGTACAATGTTAGGTACTAAACCTCTCCATTGATTTTTATCAGCTTGGTTAATTTTATATGTAAATGGTACTTCTTCTATATCTTTAAACTTAAGATCTTCAGTAACACTTACTTCTACAGGTATACTTACCTTCATATCAGGTAAGTTATATTCAAATACTTTTCTTGGTTCAAAGTATTTATTTACTGTATTTAACACCTTTTGAGGTCCTTTGAATCCTTCTTCCATCATCTCGAAGAACATTTCAGCCATCTCTTCTCCGAAATAGTCTTCTATGTTCTTTCTTGAATTATAGAAATATGTCATAAGGGGTTTCTTAACGTGTTCCCGTTCTATTTCTAATCCAAACATTTCCCCAAATAACTTTGCAGTCTCTAAATAAACATCTTTCCTTTCTTTAGTACCGATATTTACTTTATTACCTGCTTCTAAATCTAATGAGATAGCACTAAGTATTTGTAACCCTGATGCCGTAGCATCAAGGTAAATGTTAGGTTCTTGAGTAGCAACTCCTGTTACTAACTCTTTAACCTCATTTAATCTTTTAATAAGCAAGAGATTACATTTTTCTGGATCAAATGAACCATTAAGATAAGAATTAATTATCTCTTTACCTTTAACTACTCTCTCATTCCAAAGTAGTTTATCAAACCCTGCTTCGTTTGCTACACTAATTGCTATCCATTCAAATTTATTTAATTTACTATACATTTTTTTCCTTTATATTTAATTTTGTAAGAAGTCTTTTAATTCTTCTTTATCTTCTTGGTTCCATTGAGTATTATTAATCATTGTAAGCATTGCTTTTTTATATTTAGTTCCCTGTGGGTTAATGTGATACCCTCTACTATATATACGTCCTCTTGTATCATAGAAATGTCTAAAGTAGAATTTATTTATATTAATATATTTATCTACTAATTCTTTACTTCTATTCTTTTCTAAGTGTTTATATTCTGATTTATCATAACTTGGGTCCTCTAATATAGATATACTCTTATCAATAGTAAAAGCTACTCTATTTAATATATCTAAAGAATCCATATCTAAATCAAATATACTTCCTTTCCAAAATCTCTTATGAATTAGATCTCTTTTAGAATATTCTATCTCTTCTGGATCTAATTCTGGTTCAATAGATTTTTCCTCTAATTCTTCTTCGAAATAATGTTGAGGGATTATTACTATTGATGGAGTACCTTCAGGAGTATATCCTACTCTATAATTTATTAATGTTTTAGGTAGCATTTCAAGAAATCTAATTCCTTGATAAGCTACTTCTAGATCATTAGGTAGATTTATTTTAAAATCTTTACACAATTTTTTACCTATTAAAGCTGCTATATATTGTAAACTCCAACTCTCTTGTGTAAATATTAATTTTTTAAAATACTTTTCTAATAAATCTTTCTTATCACTAAAGTCATAGCCTATCTTATTTAATCGATAAGATAACAATTTAAATGTTGACTCTTTCATCCTATTTCCTTTAAATTTAAAATAAATAAGAAGATTTCTCTTCTTATTCTTTTTATTCTTTAACATTTGGTATACAAGATAATTCTTCTAAAATATTAATTCTTTCTTTATTAATTAATCTTTGAAATCCTACACAAGTGTCTATTGCTTGTGATACTCCTATATCATTAATTTCTATTGATACTACACAACTGTCTTCTCTATTTTTAATATCTATTACTTTAATATTTTGTAAATGTTTTAATTTTAAATATTTAGTAACTGTTATTAAACTTCCACCATACCAAGTGAATCCTGTTAATTGTAATTTATTATTTAATTTAACAATATTAATACCTTCAATTTTTATATCTTTTTTAAGATTAACTTTTAACATTTTTTATCCTTTTTTTAATTTAGAATAGTTTTAAGACATATTCAGGTCTATAACTTAAACTAATATCATTTTTTTATCTTGTGGAGCTTTACTCCATTCATCAATACTAACTATATTTTTACCACCTTGAATAATTAATTCTGGATGACTTCCTTTTGGGAATGAATAGTAATACCCTGCATATTTTACCCTTGTCATTGTAAATCCTTTTAGTTTAATTTAGAATAGTTTATAGACATATTCGGGTCTATTAATTTACTACTACATAAATAATACCAAAGAGGAACCAAAGAGAAAAAGATAAAACAACAACAAACAAAAGAACAACAATAAAAGACTATATAACAAAAATTATAAGGTTATAGTAGTTTTACCTATCTTGAATGACTTTGTTTAAATATGAGCATTTATGAGCCATTTATGTAGGTATTTAAAGTAGTTATATAAGATAGATAAATAAAGTATTGAATTAATTCACTTACCTATCTTGTATATGTGATAAAAAAGAAGAAGAGTTAATACTCTTCTGGTTGTTTAGATTTTTGTTTATTTTTAGGAGTTAATCCTAACACATTAATACCTTTTGGTTTATATTCTTCAAAACTATAATCTGACCCATTAGCAAAGTAGTTTAATCTATCTATAACATCTTCTGGATCATAACCATCGGCTACATTTCCATTTACATATAGAATACCTATATTTATACCACTTAATTGCACTAAAACTTTTAATCTGTCTTTGTTGTTCATCTTGTCTCCTTTTTGTGTAATTTAATTTTCATATATAATAATAGAGAATGTCCTATCTTTAAGTGATGTGAAGTGAGTGCTTTACAAAGTAAAGAATAAAGAACAACTACTGTTGTTCTCCTTCTTCTGTTGGTTGTTCAATAGATTTTAATGCACTTAACACTTTTGTAATAAATAATACACTTAAATCTATAATTTTACTAATAGCTGTTTCATAATATCCACCAAATATACTAATAAATACTACAAACAATAATGAACCTAAAGCTACTTCTACCATAATATACTCCTTAATTTTAATTTTCATAGATAATACTAAAGTAGTACCTACTTAATGCCAGGGGGGGATAACTTCGTCAGAAGTTGATCCAGAGTAGTTTACTACGCTCATACTAAAAAATTGAATTTTTTCTTGGACTTTTGAATGATATTTACAAATACACTTGACAAATTTAAAAATATTGATATAATTTCAAGAAATTTCCTTGAAAGAAATTCTTTCAGAGAAAGTTTCTTAGAAATTATATCACTTTCTTTATATAAATCCCTTAAATAAGGTGTTTTGTTACAACACTTCTTAATTAGTTTGCTTTTCTGGTTCAATTTAAGTATAATTTTACTGCTTCTAAGTTATTCATTGAAGTATGTTATTCTTTGGTTTGTTTTATTTTTATGGATTACATATGGTATAATTATCATATGTGATCTTAAACCAAAGGATAATATATGTTAAGTGAAGAACAACTACAAGAATATAAAATATTTAAAAAACAATTACCTCCAAATAAAAGAAAACAATTAACTGAAGAATTGTATGAGAAGTTACTTGCTACTGTTAAAGACGATAAGTTTGATTTTACTGAAGAAATGATTACTTATGCTAAAGTATTAGAGAATGGTAGATGGAATTTAGAGAAATATGTTAATGCTGTTAAGTATGTGTCTTTGAAGAATATGGGATTTACTAATCATGATGCTTATAGTATAGTGTTTAAAGATAAAGTAAATAAATGGTTAAAAGAAGGTGTACCTATAGCTGATCAACATAAGTATATTAGTGCTTATAATAAGGGTGATTTGATTATAGCTATTACTGAAAGGACTTTAATTCCTGCACATGTTATGAACCAGGATAAAGTACAGATGGCTATAAATGAATTGAGTAATTTAGTTATGACTGCTAAAAGTGAGATGGTTAGAATGAAAGCAGCAGAAGCTTTAATTAGAGAGCTTAAATTACCTGAAAATAACAAAGTAGAATTAGAAGTTAGTATGAAACCAAGTAAAGAATTAGAGGATTTAAAGAACACTATGAGACAATTTGCAAGTAAACAGTTAGAAGCTATTAATACAGGAGCTGTAAATGCTAAAGATGTCGCAGAAATGAAAATTATAGAAGCTGAAATAGAGGAATGATTATGGATAATACAAGAGACGCAAGGATAGAATTATATTATAAAGATGGATCAGTTAAAGTTATTAAATTTGATGAACCTATGTTTCAATGGCATAGATATATGATGTTACAAAGAAAAAGACCTATAGGTTTAAATGTATTTGTAAATGAACATTTATGTCGTTATAGTAAATTTATTATGGAATATATAATAAATTATAGAAAACATATTGTAATGTCAATATACCCTAAAACAATATATCAGGAGAAAGTTAATGAGTATTTACTTAGATTAGAACAAGAAATAAAGGACAAATGTTATGGTGAAGACTAAAACATTAGAAGATTATTTAAATGAAGCTGAGTATAAGTTTGATGGATATACTCCTTCTCCTGAGGCTATAGAGTTTGTTAATTTTATTAAGATGGTTAATGGAGGAGCAGAAGAAAATAAAACTCCTGTAGTACATTTTAAAGTATTAGATAATGTATTTAGTAGAAAGAAAAGACATGCTATTGTGTGTCATAGGGGATTTGCTAAAACTACTCTAATTGCAGAGTATATGTTTATGTATATTGCTGTATTTGGAGAGATGCCTGGTTTTGGAGAAGTAAGTCTAGCTTTATATGTAGCAGATAGTGCTGAAGGTGGGGCTAAGAACTTAAGAAAGAATATAGAGTCAAGATATGAGAATAGTGATTTTATGAAAGAGTGGGTACCTAAGATTAGATTTACAGATAATAGATTAGAGTTTGTTAATAAATCAGGTAAAAAGTTTGTAGTTAAGATGTATGGTGCTAAAACTAATATAAGGGGTACTAAAGAAATGGGTATTAGACCTCAATTAGTAGTAATGGATGATTTACTTTCAGATCAAGATGCTAAATCTCCCACTGAATTAGAGAATGTTAAGAATAATGTTCATAATGCTATAGGTAAAGCTATGCACCCTACAAGGAGTAAAACTATTTATATTGGTACTCCATTTAATAAGAATGATCCATTAGTTGAGGTAGTAGAATCTGGTACTTGGGATGTAAGTGTTTATCCTATTGCAACTAAATTCCCTTGTAGACCAGAAGAGTTTATAGGTAGCTGGGAAGATAGATTTCCTTATGAATATGTTAAAGATGAGTATGAGTCTGCTAAAGCAGTAGGTAGGATACATTCATTTAACCAGGAATTAATGCTTAGAATTTTAAGTAAAGAAGATATGTTAATCCAACCAGATGATATTGTCTGGTTCAGTAGAAAAGAAGTCTTTAAGAACAAAAGTAATTATAACTTCTATATTACTACTGACTTTGCTACAAGTGAAAAGAGAAGTGCTGATTACAGTGTTGTAGGTGTATGGGCTGTCAATACAGAAGGGCAATTCTTATTAGTTGATGGTAAATTAGCTAGACAGCAAATGGATGAAAATATAAATGATTTATTTAGATTTATTTCTATGTATAAACCACTTGGAGTAGGCGTGGAAGTAACAGGACAACAAGGAGGATTTATATCTTGGATCCAGCAAGAAATGATTAAAAGGAATATATTCTTTAATTTGCTATCAGAACCAGGTGCTTCTAAACCAGGTATTAGACCAAGTACTAATAAATTTAGTAGATTTAAGTTAGTAGAACCTTTATTTAAAGCTAAAAGAATATGGTTTGCTTCTGAGTTAGAAGGCAGTACTTTTATGGATGAAGGGTTATCTGAAATATTTAATGTATCAGCTGATGGGTTTAAATCTAAACATGATGACTTTTTAGATATAATTTCTATGTTGATTACTTTTGAGCCTATATTACCAAGTGCACCTGTGGAATATAAATATAATGAGAAGACTGATGAATTTGAAGAAGTGTCGTATTATGAAGAAGAAGATGATGGATATAATCCATATGATATATAAGGATACATAAATGTTAGATAATAATAATATAATAAAAGTGTTAAGGAATTTATTTAATAACATTAAAAAAGATGATGATGAATTGCTTACATTAGCTAATGAAATACTAATAGATATTCAAATACAAGCAAATCCTTTTAAAAGAATTATCACATTTGATCTATTAGATGAAAAAAGGGATCCAGTCACTAATGAAATTATTAGGGAAAAAAAGTATGATTATAATTTAAAAACTATTTTAGAACAAGGAGTGTCTACAGGTATTACTAATACTATTACTTTTTCTGGTTCAAATCAATTTAATACTGATATAGAAGCTGGAGAATTTGTTTTACCTGATCAAAATAAACAAGTTAGAAATACTAAAATAAAAGCTTTAAATGTATTAGAGTGTCTTAATATCGATTTTGGAGAATTACCTAATAAAACTATAGAAGGTGATTGGTTAAAACTTAATGAAGGATTTGATTTTAAGACTTATAATAAAGCATTAGTTTATGGTTCAGTTATTTACTATGATATTAGTGAGTTATCTGATCTAAATTATATGAGGATAAAGAATGCTTTATATTGGGGAGTATTAGATAGATTACATACTTCTGTGAGTAATGTTAATGCTTTTCAGATGGAAAATTTATATTATCAAAGATTTTATACTGCTATACAAGAATTGATTAAGAATAATGGTGGTTTAAATTCTGTTGAAGAATATAATAATAATATAATTAATTTTGTGTAAAAGGATAAAAGATGGGATTATATGGAAGTGATAATTCTCAAAAGTTTATAGATGACTTCTTAAATATATATTTACAAAATTTTAAGAAAGAACTAGATGAGAGAATTAAACAAATAAAAGATAATAAAGTTGTTGAAGCTGTTGATAATTTAGATACTTATAAAGCAATAGCAGATGATTTAGAAAATATTAATGAAGTTAAAGAGGATTTACCTAATATAAATATATTAGCAGATTCTTCTACAGAAATAAATTTTATAGGTAAAGTTTATCTTGGTTCACATTATACTGATCCAGTAACCAGAAATGATGGTAGTGATTTAGAGGTAGGGGATGTTTATTTTTCTACACTTTTAAAAAAATTAAAAGTATGGAATGGAGATAAATGGAATAGTGAAGTTACTACAGTTGAAATGGTAATGAATACCGAATATTTTATAGCTGACGGTAAAACTAAAGAATTTACCTTAAAACAGAAATATGATTTTCCTAATATACAAGTATCAGTAAACGGTTCTACTATATTCCCTAAACCTTATGGTTCTTGTGATATGTCTAATGGAGAGTCAATTATATTTGATTCATTTTTACCTTCTGGTTCAATGATACAAGTTAATACTTGGAATACTTTTTCTGTAGCTGATACTTATACTAAAAATGATATAAATACTATGAATAAACTTTATAGTAATAATACAGTTACAATAGATAAAGATTATAAAGCTAATAATGGAGAAACTGTATGGGTTGATAGTAGAGGTAGAAATATTAGAGTTGAATTACCTAATGAACCAGTAGAAGATACTTTTATAAAAATAATCGATTTATATAAAGTATTTGATAAAAGTCCTACTATAGTGTTTAGTAATAATCATAAAATAGATGGTTATATGGATGAAGTTATTATAAATACTTCAGGTAGATATGAAATCATATTTAAAGCTGGAGAATGGAGGATAGTAAGATGAGAGACGTTAATGCAGTATGTAATGATAATGCTAAAACTAATATAGCACAGACTATATTTACTGACACACCACATTATAACACAGAAAATATTACTAAAATAGATGGATTCGAAGTAGACATTGATATTAAAAAAGAAATAACTAATGTCCGAGTTTCTGTAAATATAGGTAGAGTTGGGCATTATGATGGAGATGATAGAAGAGTTACTTGTTTTTATATATATAGAGATGGAAAACAAATAAAAGATATACTAGGTTCAAATTCTACAGATGTAAGAAATGCTACTTTTTGCACATCTACTATTGGTAATGATGAAAGTGATAATAGTGCTTCATTTGAATTTATTGATAAAAATGTAACTAAAGGGAAACATACTTATGATGTTAGATTAGTTGCTCAGGATGATGTTTATATAAATAGAGGAAAATATGATAATAACAATGCATATGCGAGATGGTGCGCAAGTACTATTATAGTAGAAGAATTATAAGGAGAATAAATGGATAATACACTTAATTTAGCAACAATGGCTGTAGATGAAAACATAGTTAAAGTAGTAGCTTCTGGATCAGATAAATATACTGATATTAGTGCTACTACATTATGGGATAGAACTTTACAAGATGTATTTAATAATACATTTACCCTCAACCAAGAAATCCCTGCAAATTTAAAACAAGAAAACTATTATGCAGATACTGCTGAATTAATTTCTTGGTATGGCTTTGAAGAGAATTTTAAAGACTTTATGGAAAATAAAGAACCAGAAGTAGAAAGTGGAGAAAATATAATATTTACTAATGGTATTATAAATGGAAGTGCTATTAAATTTAATGGTAAAACTAATTCTAAAATTAGATTTACTTATGATGAATATAAAGAAGTATTTCAAGATAATTTTAGTGTAGCATTCTTTATTATTTCTGGTTCAGATAATAATGATGATGTTAGAAGAAGAATTGTAGAATATGCTCATGATAGTAAAACATTTAGTTTAATTATTGGAGATGATAATGATAATCATAATCTAATTTTTAAAACAGGTGATGGAGATAATGTTTATGAAGTAAATACAGGAGTAAATATAAATGATACATTTAGACATCATTTAATAATAGAATTTAAAAAAGGTACATGGAGAATTACCTTAGATAATGTGCCTATTTCTACGGGTTACTATGAACATTATAGAGAGAATACTTATTTAGATATTTTCCTTGCAGGAACTGGTTCAAATGAAGTAGATGTAGGGTTCATAGGACAAATAGATGATTTCAGAATATTTAGAAATACATTTAAAAGAACTATTGATAGAAATAAGTTATTTACTTATAGACCTATTAGCCTTAATAAGAATAAATTAAATAGACATATTGATGGAGTGTGTTTAGAATTTAATAGAAGTACTACTGCAAGTACAGCAGGTTATGATGCTATCTGGTTCAATGAGATGTTTGCAGAATATAAAAAGAATTTAAATAATATGAAATTTAGTGCTGTTACTTATTCTGATCATGCTACTGCTATTACATTTCCCCATATATTAGGGTTAGATTATTACGAAGATAACTGGACTATTGACTTTGAAATAAAAGTAATAGATAATAATGATGATAAAGTTATATTTACTTTAAATGATCACACTGATGTAGATACTAAAAATAAATTAGAAATTACACAGAAGTATGACTCAGATAATAAAGTATTATATCTATATGGAGAAATATTAGATACTAATGGAAAATCAGTAGTTTTCTCAGAAAAAAGTGATGTAGCAAGTCATATAGAACCAGGTAAATATTATAGACTTACAATGATATATAAAGATAAGACTATATCATTCTACAATAATGAAGTTCCTGTAAAAGAAAAAGTTGCAAGTACAACTAATTCGTTTCATATAGATACAGCATTATCAACTTTAGGTGGTAGAATACTTAAGAATGAAAAGTATAATAATATGGAATTTTCACTATTTAATTCATTTAGAGATTCTATATCTTTATTAGAAATGAGTCATTTACATAACCATAAATTAACTGATTCTTATAAAGAATTATTCAAAGATTTAAGTGAAATTTCTGCTTATTTTTTAAATTATAATATTGATGACGAATTCAATAGATATAATGGAGAAGCAAACAAAATCGATTATGAACCAAGTATAGTTATGAATAAGGCTACATTTGCTCAAGATGATAGTTCTATAAAACTTGGTAAAGTTACAGAAACTACCCCTAATGAATATAGTATATCTATCTGGTTCCAAACAAATAATTCTGATAATATGCCTTTAATCTATGAAAAATCAGGTAAAAGAGTAGTTGATATAATAAATGGTAAATTGTTTATTTTTGGTAATGAAATAGATAAAGTTGTGAATGATTCAGCTATGCATAGCTTAATTGTTACTTCAGATAATAGAGTTATATTAGATGAACAAAGTTTCGGTTATTATACTACAGATAATACTTTATCTGATGAAATTTGGTTAGGTTATGATGGTGATAAATCTTTTAAAGGTAGTATCACTCTTCCAAGATTTTTTAGAAAAGCAATAATCAATAGTGAAATTAAAACTATTGTAAATGAAGGATTTTAATATGAAGTTAAAATATTTTAAATTAAAAGAATTTGCTTGTCCTTGTTGTGGACAAGTGAAAATGGATAAAGAATTTCTATATGCATTAGATGATTTAAGAGGTAGATGTAAATTTCCATTTAAAATAACAAGTGGGTATAGATGTGAAAAACATAATAAAGAAATAGGTGGCGTTAAAGATTCAGCGCATGTTAAAGGTTTAGCTGCTGATATTGCAGTATCTTCTGGTTCACAAAGATTTGATATAGTGTCTAATGGATTAATTGTAGGGTTCACTAGATTTGGTCCAGCTAAACATTTCATACATGTAGACATGGATACAAGTAAACCACAACATGTAATATGGACTTATGATCATGAGTAAATTAACATATAGTGAGTTTAAATTACAACCACTAAAGGAACACAAATTTAAATTACTTGAACCAGTAAAGTATAAGGATATTATAGTACCGTCTGGATATAGGACTGATGGTGCTTCTGTACCAAGAGCATTCTGGTTCATTTTTCCACCTAATAGAACTGATTACTTACCTTGTGCTATTATACATGACTATCTTTGTGATTTAGAAGAATATAATAAAGCAGATACATATTTTTGTGATTGCTTAAAAGAACTACAAGTTGATAAGTTTAGCAGAAAATTAATGTATAATGCTGTAAAGATTTATCATAAAATAAGATATGGAGTTTAAGATGACAAGCATAGAAACAAAGATAGAAAAACATGATGTAGAAATTGTGTATATTAAAGAATCTTTAAAAGATTTAGTTAACTACAGTAAAGAAACTGCTAAACAACTACAAATGATAAGTTCTGCAATATCTAAACAAGAAATAATTATTGAAAAGGTTACAAATATAGAAACTATACATAGAGATAGTGTATCTAGATTACACGATAGAGTAGATACGGTAGAACATGCCATAGATAATGAAAGAAAAGATATGTTTACTAAAATAGATGCTTTAGAAAAAGAATGTGAAAAAGCAAAAACTTTAGCAAATACTCCTAGAACTTGCAATTCACATGAGATTATAAATACAGAATTGTCTTATATTAAAAAACAATTAGCAAGTCATGCAAAAATCTTTTGGACTGTTATTAGTGGGATAATGATGGCAGTAATATATTCTATTCTAAATTCACATCTAAAATAATTTAGATATAATTTTATTTAGGGTGGTTGGTTGGGTAAAGAAAACATATTTTAAAAGGATATATCATGGCTATAACATGTGAAGATTTAAATGTTGAAATTAATGCTAAATTACAAGAAGCATTAGTTAAAGTTGCTGGACAAGTAAAATCGTATGTAGATGGACAAGACGCTGCATTAAAAGGTGTTTTAAAAGACGAGATCGTTAGTGAATTAAGTAAAATTGATGGTCTTGGAGAACAATTAGAAAAAATTCAAGCTATGGCAGACGCATTCTCTAAAGCGTTTGACGAAAATGAAGATGGGACTATTACACCCGAAGAAATCCTAGCTAAAGCTACTTTACTTCAACAAGCTATTGATGGTGTAAACGGTAGAGTTGATGCTTTAACTGCAAATACTGCTGATGTAAAAGCTGCAATTGAAAAAGAAATTGAAGACTTAAAAGCAAGAGTAGCTGCACTTGAAACTCAAACTGCACAAAACAGAGATGAAATTGCTGCAGTAAAAGCTGATTTAGGAACTAACTATGCTTCTAAAGAATGTCTTTCTAAAGTAGTAGATATTAAAGTTGATACATTAGTTACTAGTGTTAAAAATGTATTTTTCCCAGAAGTTGAAGAAGAAGATGGTGGAGATGGAGCAGTAGAATAAGAGATTTTCTCTTTTCTGGCTCTAATTTATAAAGGAGTGCTGTATGGCTCTTAGAAAATATGAAGTATTTGTAAGGCAGAATTCAGATAAAACTCTTGACTACTTAATTACTAAATATAAAAGAGTAATGAATAGTTTTATGGAAAAAGATTCTAATAAAAAAGAAAATGGAAAATATATTTTTATATGGTATGCTGAGATATATGATAGTAGAGTTAATAAAATGTACAAAGTGTTTTGTGATTATGGGACAAATCTATATGAAATAAAGAATACTTTTACCACTTCAACTGGTGAAGTAATATCAGGAGTGTTTGATATGAATCCCTATATAAATCCTACCACAGGAGAATTAGATTCATCTTCTGATACTAATGGAGATGGAGAATTATGACATATTATAAACAGTACAAACCTATAGTACTTGGTATGAAGAAAACAAGTGGATTTACTAAAATAGAAGCTGATGATTTTACATTGAAACTTGCTAAAGCTTCAGATCCTTTAAATGAAACTGAATTAGATGTAAAAGTTATAAATGATGATCCTTGGTGGTGGACAGAAGAGTTTTATATAAATGAACCAGGAAAACATATATTTCACTGGATCAATGATAATGCAGATATAGATTTAAAGGTAACTATATTTATAGAAAAAAATCCATACAAAATAAAGGAGGTATTATAAATGGGTGCAATACTGTTTACTTTAATTAAAGAAACTACTTTAACTATGTTAGGGAGAGTTGCTTGGTCAACTATTTTTGAGAGATTTTATACAAGATTAGTAGTTACAGGTTTAGAGAAGTTAGAATCAATGAGTACTAATGACTTAGAAAGAGATACAGTACATGATGTACTTGTAAGTTTACAAGGTAAAAAATTAAAAGTTATAGAAGATGTTTTATCGAATAAATAATACTTTTCCTACTGGATCAGATATTGTAAAGGGTATTCATATAGATTCAGATGGTAGAATAGATCCTGATCCTAATGATTTTATACTTAGTATAAGTACAGTATTAGATCCAGGTAATAAGAAGAAATTAAATATTGATATTGTAAAGGTTGATAAGTACTACTATACTAAACCATTTAAAATATACTTTACTAATGATTATATTTTACATTGGGATAATGATATTAGTGATATACATATACAACAAACTTTCACTGTATCAGATAGAATTTCTGAAACTAATCATACTAAAGGTAGATTAAAAGGGTAATCTCAGCTATAATTATATAGCTGAGATTATTTTTTTACAAAGGAGTTGCAAATGGCAACATTATGGAGAAAAGGGGTACAAAATAATGTAACTCTTGATTTATCAACAGATGATCTTTATGGTAAGACTGGTTTTGAGTGTGTGTATGCATATGCTGGTTCAAGTACTGTAAATACAGTAGATAGTGGTGAGTGGAGTGAAACAATCAAACCTGTAGATGCTAATAGTTGTACAGCTGATGGTAATACAGATGCTGGTACTACTAAAATATCAGTTAAAGATACTAATGATGATAATAAAGTATCTAACTTCAAAAAAGGTGATGTTATTAAGGTTAAAGATAAAGACATCTATTTTTATGTTGAAGAAGTTAATGCTGATGAAGGTTATCTTATAGCTAGAAATCCAATTAGTGGAGATATTGCTGATGGTGATGAGTTAGATAGAGTAGGAAATACTGGTGTTTATGGAATGAAAATCAAACTTGATGATACAGGTGTTGTTACTTTCATCGTTAGTAATCCAAGTATTGGTCTTGAGAATGAAGTATTAACTGTAGAAGTATCTGACTATGACAACAAACTAGATGAAATTCTACATGCTGTTAAAGCAGGAAATAGAGTAAGAGCAAGAATCCAAGGATAGTTTTATCCTTCTGGTTCTTATTAAAAGGAATGACATGCAAGTTATTTTAGATAATGAACTTTTATTGACAGATGATTTAATAAAAGATATAAAACAAGAACAAGGATTTGTAAGCTCGTTTTATCTGGATCCAAGAGGGTACCCATCTGTAGGTCATGGAACTAAATTACCTTTAAGTAAAGAAGAAAGTGAAATTTTATTAAAAGTTAGATTAGATAATATGGTAAAAGAATTATTAGAAATTAAACCATGGATAGCTGATTTAGAAACAAATGCTCAACAAGTGGTGTATAGACTATTATATACATTAGGATTAAATAAACTTGTTACTTATAAAGATTTCTTTAGAGCTTTAAAGAATAGAAAATATATACAAGCAAAGGAAGCTTTAGTTGATACAGATTTATATGATAAATATAGTGAACAATTACAACCTTTAATAGATAAAATGTCTAATGTTTATATTCCAATGGAGGACAACTAAATGTTCTCTGTATGGAATAAAGATGAAAAGAATAATATTACTATAGATTTAAGTGTTTATGGAATATATGGAAAAGAAGATAGTTTCGATCTATTCTATAAGTATTTAGATGATGATAAATTAACTAAAAGTGATGATTCTTTTAAAGAATTATTAGAAGATATAGGAGATGGTATTACTACAAAAGTTAACAAGGATACTGATTCAGGATCTACTAAATTAACTTTAGATGATACTTCTAATATTACTAAAGGTATGAGATTTAAAATTAAAGATAAAGATATTTGGATGTATGTAATTGATGTAGATGATACATATATTTATTTAAGACAACCATTATCAGCAGAAGTTAAAAAAGGTAATGAAATAAATCAAGTAGGTAACACAGGAGCTTATGAAATACAAACTAAATTCTCTAATCCAGGAATTATTACTATTCTGGTTCAAGCAATAGACATTGAATTAGATTTCGATATATCTAAAATAAAAGTAGTAGATAAATCAGCAGAAGATATTCTAAATTTAATGAACCAGATAGAAACAGGTAAGATGGAAATTAAAGATAATAAACTTAAATATTATAATAATGATGGTGATGTAATAGCTTCATTTAAATTATATAATAAAGATGGTGATCCAACAGAGACTGATGTATATAAAAGGGTTCCTGAATGATAGGTTCTCTTACACATGGTTTAAGCAAAGAGTTTAATTTAATTATTAAATATAGATACACTAAAGTTGAGAAATTAAATAACTTAAATGGTATGATTTTTAGAAAAGTTACTCTTACAAAAACTTTAAGGTTTAACAATGCAATTAAAAAATAAATGTATAAAATCTATGAATTTAAACAATAAATGTTATGTTATTATTAATAAAATAACTAAATGTAAATTAAATATGACATTTACTAATAAATTACATAAAAATATTATTTTAAATACAAGGATTATAAATGGCTGACAATATAACATATGTGAAAAATACAAAAGTTAAAATGGTATTTATTATAGGTATAGATACAAATGATGTAGACAAAAATAAAAGTTATGTATGGATGAAAAAATCTGATGGAACAAAAGTAAAGTTAAGTATTGATGATATAGACTCAGATAATCAAGCAGTAATACATTATTCTACTGAAGATGATTTTAGTGTAGAAGGTACATATATAGTTCAACCATATATTGTATTAAAAGATGATGGTGGAGAATTCTTATGTGAAGAAGATGTCTTTTATGTAAGAGAAGGAATTTAAAATGTTTATGTCAGATATTATAAATCAAATAGAGTTAAACACTGATAAAAATCCAAAAGATGAAATATTTGATATTACACAAAATGGTACTTCTAAATATAGAGATAATTCTTATATAGATAATTTAGTAATGCCTATAATAATAAATACAGGAGATGAAGCTACACCTATTGAATTTATAGTAGAAGAGTCTACTTCAAGAAAATTAGTATTTACTGATCCAAAAATAAAAGATGTTAAATATTTTAAAGATGTATCTGGTAAAAATAAAGATATATTTAAAGTTTTATCTGTAAAAGAATCTGAAGAAATTATTAATACAACTAATACTCTTGACATTTTTGGAGATGGTAGCTGTGTAGCTTGTTACACTTTTGATGGTAATGCTGATGATTTAAATAGAAAGTATAATTTAACAATAGGTAAAAATAAAAAAGGTTCACCTATATTTGTAGATGATGGTAAATTTAATAAATGTATAAAATTAGGTCAAACAACAGACTTACAACTTGATGATAAAGACTATGAGGATACTATTGTTAGAACAGTAACAGGTTGGTTTTATGCTGAAGGTTCTTATGCTAATAGTAATAGATACCTATTTGATCCAAGAGGTGATGATGGTGCAGATCAGTATTTAATTATGAACGATACCTGGACCGTTAAAGGATGTAAAGTTTATGTTGATAAAGAAGAAATTAATGATGGTGATAATCATTTTGAATATGGAAAATGGCATTTTGTAGTTTGTATATTTGATGATGACAGAAGTCATTTAACTATAGGGGATTATTGTACTACAAGTGATACGAGATACCCATACTCATGGGGGGATAAAATAGACCAAGTAAGAATTTTTAATAGACCTTTAACAGCACAAGAAATAGATAAATTATATTATAATGAAAAAGTAAATACAGTAAAATATCATGTAACTATTGATAAAGATTATATTATAGAACAAGATAAAACAACAAATACTATTAACACATTAGACATACTTAATGACAACAGTTGTATAGCATGTTATACATTTGATAATTCAGATTTAACAGACTTAAGTGGGAATTATAATGGTAATTCAATTGGAAACACTACACCTATTTTTGATGAAGGTTACTATGTAAAGAGCTTACATAAACCAGAAAATAAACAAGTTTCTATTGAAATTCCTAATTATAAATGGAATGAAACATTACCTAATAGATTAACATTCTCTTTATGGGTTAAAATAAATAAATTAGATGAAGATAACGAAATTATAAGAGCAGATAATGGTAGTTGTCAAGTAAGAATATTAAATAGAGATGGAAATTATAATCCTTATTTCAGACTTTATGATGGTAGTGAAAGAAACACAAGAGTTAATTTTAATTGGAAAGAAGAAATAGGTACTGATTGGGGACATTATGTAGTTACATGGGATAAAGATTTAAATGGTGGAAAACCAAGAATTTTTATAAATAATAAAGAATATTCATATGTATATAATACTGCATGTAATAGTATTACAAAAAATAGTAAAATGATAATTTTCTATGGAAGATATACTTCACCAGATATACAAATAGATCAAGTAAGAATTTTTAATAGATCTTTGTTAGAAAAAGAGATAGCTATGTTATATAAAGAACAAGTTTCCACTATAAGTGTAAATAATAAAATAATAAAAATTAACTATATTCCAACAGAAGAAAATTATGGATTAGATAATAGTTTAAATAATTTATCTACTGATACACCACAAGAAACTAATAAAATAAAATTATTTACATTAACTAATACTCAATTAGTACCTTCTGGTTCAAATAGTAAATATATGCAACTACCTACTGCTATAAAAGTAAAAAATACAAGTTTACCTAATGTAGTAGAAGTAGAAACTTTAACATCTACAATGCCTAAAGAAAAGACGCAAGATATAATACTTGAAGATACTTCAACAGGTTTAAAAACATCATTTGAAGTAATTAAAAAATCTAATAATTATATTATTCCTACTGGTTCAACTATTACTATAGAAGAATATGAAGATTTTATAAAATATAATAATAGTAAAGTAGGATATAAATTTTATAGAGAATCACCTAAAGATAATATAATAACTACTAATAAAATTATTGATATTACTGATGATATAGAATCTATACCTACTTTTATGAAAAATATGGATAATATATTTAGATTTAAAATTACTAATATTGGTTCAGCTACCTTAATTAATAATAATTTAATTAAAGCTAATAGAATGGATAACTTTTTACATGATTCATCTAATAATATTTTTTATTTTAATTTCGATGATATAATAACTAATAACAAACTTTATTTTATTAAAGCAAAGAATGATAGTATATCTTTTACTATTGATATAGTTAGTCCTATAATAAAAGATATTAATTATAATTTAACATTTTATGTATAAAGGAAGAATATGGATAAATTATTACAATACACTTATAATGAACCAGGACAAGCAAAAAGATTAAAAATTGATGCTTTAAATAAGTATCCTTTAATTACTAATGAATGGGATAGTAAATCAAGTACATCTTTTACAGAATGGATAGCAGGGCAACCATTTAATTATGATGAAAATGGTGAACCTCTCTGGTTCCCTACAAGTGGTTTAGAAGATTTAGAAGGTAAAGGTTATACTATATTTGACCCATCATTACCTTCTTTTTTAGCTAATCCAGAATTAGCTCCTCCTAATGCACCTACATATGCTCCTCCACCAAATTTTTTCGATGGATGCGATAAAATAAGAGCATATATAGATGAGTATTATAGTAACAAAGGAGAAGCTACTCCACATTTTCCAAGCGATGAAGCCTTAAGATATATGGCAGATAAAATCAAACATGATAATACAGCAATATTAGGAGTAGATTATATTTACCCAACAATAGAAAATTACCCTACTTTAATACCATTATGTGCTGAAACTGCATATAGAAGTTGGTTAGCTTTTAGAGCAAGTAATGGTAATTCTAGAATATATCAAGGTATATTTGTTCTAACTAAATTCAGAAAAGCAACTAAAAGTAATTACTCATATGCTAAAGCAATTAAAGATATTAAAACTTATAATCCACCTTTAACAGGTACAGCTGCTGTAAGAGAATATAGGACTCCTGCGTTTAATGCTAAATGTAAAGGATTAACAGATGCTGAAAGTTTTAATAAAATAACTAGTAAAAAGAGTTATTCTATACCACCATTTAGTTATGGTACTGTAACTTTAAGTAATGAGATAATTAATTGTAAATATCCAGCAGGTTGTACACATATGGATGATACAAGAAATGATATTTATGATGAAGGTGTTAATGATATATTAACTACATATGTTGTAGGTAGTAATACACATGCATGTATAGCATCTGGCTGGTTCTATAGATTAATAGGTAATTCAGATAGTGATAATGAAAATTTAGTACATATACCTTGTCCACTATCACAAAATGTATATCCTTCTAATGGAACACTTAAATTAAATGTACCTATAGCTAAAAGTGTACAAATTACAAGAGCTAATAATGACCCTCTTAGAGGATTAACTGAGGTTTCAGGAGTAAAGCTATCTATGGATGATACATTTGAAATTATCGATGAATCAAATATTAGTATACCAGACACTACAGGCACATTTACTATGACATATATAGAAAATAATAGTGATGATCCAGAATGTAATAAAGAAATACCTTTATGTAACTTTAGTGTATGTAAAGATTCAGATACTACCATATTAATAGTAAAACCAGGTAAACTACCAGGAGCAGATGCTGATACAGAAGTAACTAATATGAGCTATGAAGTTGGTGATGCTTCTGTAAAAATAGATGGTAATACAGTAGCAAATAGTAGAGATTTATTTTATAGTAATGCTAGTGATAGATCCTCTGTAAAACAAATAATTATAAATGATACAACAACAACAAATGATAATATAACTGTATCAGGACATACTGAATATGATTATGATGTACCAGGAACCAGATACCATGTATCAGAATATTATAATTTTAATAATGTACAGTCTATAGAATGTGGAGAACATACTGTTTATTTGGTATCATTATATTCAACATTAAGTATTAGGCATCAGAATAGTATATAAGGAAATATAAAATGCAAAAGTATATAGAATTACAAAAGATACCTGAATATGATTCATTATATCAGGATATTTATATAAAAGACTTAATAACATTAAGATACAATATAATAGTTTATGATTTATATCATAAATTAAGAGATAACAATGAAATATGGAGTGATCAATATAATATACAAAATATTTATATGAAATGTACTCTTATAGATATTAAAAATCAAGATAATAAATTTGTTGTAATAAATAATAAAAGATTATATTATCCATATGTAGATAGTAAATATAATGAAAATAATAAGTTAAAAGAACATTTTAACTTTTTAAATTATAAAAAGTTCATAGGTAATAAGGTTAAAATGATTACTGAATGTGCTATTGAATATAACAATAAATTTGATTTTCAATTTGATGGAGATACTGGAGATAAATCAGCAGGAGAAGATATAAGAATAAAGAATTTTCATGATAATAATAGACCTTATGATAAAGATATAGTAGGTAGAAAAGTTAGATGGACAAATTCAAATGGTGATATAGAGGAACATGAAATTACTTATATAAGAAGTGATAAAAGATATGTTAAATTCGCAGATGATATAAAAGATACAGATAGTAATACATTAGCTAAAAGTATTGAAGATACAGTATTTAAAACATCAAGTATTACAGAACATAGATTTATAATAAAAGGATAGTAAATGGCATTCGATACAGAAAATTTTAACAGAATATTTGAAACATACAAACAAAATGTTACTAAAGTATTACAAGAAGAATATGATGCAGGAAGGCTTACTGGTTCAGATTATGCAACTGCTCTGGTTCAAATACTTGGACAAGCATTAACTAAAGCAGGTGATGCAGAACAAGCACAAGAAAAATTAGAAGCAGATACAAAATTAGCATATGCTAAATTAGTAAAAGATAATGAACTTACTGATGCTAATACTAAACTTACTTTAAAGAAAATAGATGAAATAGACAATCAATTAAAATTAGCTTTAATGAAAGCAGAAAAAGAAATAGAGGTAATGGCTCATAATATTACTAAAATTGATACAGAAATATTAATAATGAAAGAAAAATTAGGTATTGAAAAAGATAGATTAGTATTAGAGAATAAAAAAGTAGATACTGAAGTTAAATTAGGAGAATCTAAATTAGCATTACAAGATCAAGAATTAAAATATAAACAAGCGTTAAACCCTAAACTTTTAAGTCTAAAAGATAAAGAACTACAATTAACAGATAAAAAAATAGAAGTAGAAGATAAAACTGCTCAATCTATTGTAGATAAAAAATTTCTTGAAATGTTTAAAATTCAAATGGATGCTTGGTCATTAATGTTTACTACAGGAGAATTAGAAAGTAAACCTTCAATTATATCGGATGATAGAGCAACTGAATTATACAATTACTTGGCAGATTATAGATGAGATTAGAAAACTTGGTAAAAGGATTTAATATCCTTTCTATCCCAAATGAACCAGAAGATAATAAATTTAGTTTAAAAGACCTAATGTCTTTTAATAAACCAAGAGTAGATACAAATACTCAAGCTATGAAAAACATGTATAAACAACTAGTATTAATTAAAAATAAAAATGCTACTACTTTTAATTTATCTTCTTATTCTACTGGTTCTAAAATAAAATATGTTGATAAAAATGCAATTCTTCAGTATATAAAAGGTAAGATAGATAGTAATGCTGAAAAAATAATATTTTCTCAGTATAATAATAATTTAGATGAATTGTATCAAGCATTATGGTATCTTCAAAGAGATAAAGAATATTCATTTGAAACAGATGTATTTAAAGATGATAATAAATATTATTATATAAATTCAGTTAATAGAGATAATGATAAATATACAATACATGCTACAGAAGATTGTAATGAAAATGTAATAAATTACCTTAAAGATAATAATCAATATGATTCAGATACTAATACAGATATTATAAATAATGATACTTATATTCTTTCTGGTTCAGATTGTGATTATTCGAATGATAAAATTAGAACTACACATACTTATAATAAAAAAAGAAAATTTAAGTTTAATCAACATGTCTCTGATGATACAGAAGCAGGCACTTTTATAGATGTAAAAGATATATATCCTCCACAATTAGATTGGTCTAATTTAATTGATAGATCGTTTGATGTAAAAGATACTGATGATAATACCCATAAGCTTACAGTAAAAGATGCAGATAATGATAATAATCAAATATCATTTAAAGAGGATATAGATTATGAAATAGATTCTGATACACTTGGTACAAGTAACGATGATGATAATCAAGATGATAAAGATGATGAAACTATTGATATAGATAAAGATAAAATATCAATAGATAAAGATTTTAATACAGATGAATTAATATATGTAGAATACTTATTAGATGATGGAACTAAAAAATGTTATTTAACTGATGCTAAAGATAAATTTCTTATAGAAGAAGATATTCAATTACAAGGAATACTTGAAATTAAACATAAAGGTTTGCTTTCAAATAAATGGGGATTAATGACTAATAAATATTTTATGACTATGAATGCTTATAGCAATATAACTTTCAAACAAGATATTATAAATGAAATACTTGCAATACAATTGATTGATCCATATAAAGAAAAAGCTATTATTAATGAGTATTTATTTAACTTAATGCATAAATATTATGCCAACAATGATACTACAACTACAATGAAAATAAGGAAAAATGATAATAATTATGTATCATTTAATTATAATATTAATACAGATACAGTTACACATCATTACCCTACTAAGACAGGTACATTCGTAAAAATAATTGATCCAGACAATAATATATTTATTAGAAAATACTTTGAAGAATATTACATAGAATATTCTATAAAAGATATACAAGTAATATATAAACTAAATGGTAAAGATTATACTTATAAAGCTAAAGATAGTAAAGATAATATATTATTCCCTCTTATATATAATATAGCTAAAGACTTTATCTTATTAGATTTTGTAGAATTACTATATTACTCATTGAAATTTTTAGTTGTAACAGAAAGAGATACTATATTAGGTTATAATTTTAATAATTATATCTGGTTCAATATATTAAATAAATTCTTAAAGGATAATGGAAAATGATAAATTTAAATAGTATTTTAGAAAAGTTTAAACAAGACTTAAAGGATGCTCAGGAATATAAAAATACTGAAGTAAATCCATATATAAAGAATTCTATAGATAGATATGAAGGTAAATTATATGGGAATGAAAAGAAAGGTAGGTCTAAATTTGTAAGTAGAGATATATTTAGACAAGTAGAACAACAACATTCTATAATTAAAGAACCATTTGTGAATAACACTAAAATAGTTAAATTATCCTCTTTACATGTTAAGAGAAAAGGATTTGTATTACAATCTATGAAATTAGCTAATTATAAATTTACTCGTAAATTTCCTAGATATACTTTTATGACTGATTTAATTAAAACTCTACAAATAGAAGGTACTGCTGTAATTAGAACTGGATGGGATTATAAAAGTAAAGATATTAGTAAAGAACTACCTATAGTACATACTACATCTACAGGACATCAAATAAACTTTGGTTCTATGACAGTTAAAGATACAGTAAATATAGTAAATGAACCTACTGCTATAGTATGTAGAAATGAAGATATTTATATTGATCCAAGAGCTACTAAACAAGAAGACATTCAATTTATAATTCATAGAACAGAAACTTCTTTAAGTGAATTAAAACAACAAGGTATTTATAAAAACTTAGATCAAATAGAAAGTAAAGTTAATACTGAAATGTTACAAGAATATCAAGATGATCATGATACTTCATTTGACTGGATCAGAGAAGATGAAGAAGCTAAGAAATTATTTAATTTTAAAGACTCTGCAAGAAGAAAATTAACTATGTATGAATATTGGGGTAACTACGATCTAAATGGAGATGGTATAGCAGAACCTATAGTATGTACATGGATAAATGATACTATTATTAGATTAGAAAATAACCCTTTCCCTGATGAAAAAATACCATTTATAGTATTACAATTTACTAAAAAACCTTTTAGTATTTATGGGTTATCTATGCCTGATATATTAGATGATTTACAGAAGATTAAAACAGGTATTATTAGAGGTATTATTGATGACCTGGCTCAAAGTAATTCACAACAAAGAGGTGTAAGAAAAGGTAACTTAGATGCCGTAAATAAAAAAAGATTTATGGAAGGTAAGTCATTTGAATATAACATTTCACCTAATGAGTTTTATCAAGGACATTATACCCCTATAAATAATCAAATATTTACTATTATGCATGAAGTAGATAATGAAATAAATACTTTAAGTAATACACTTCCTGGTTCAGGGGCTGGTTCACAAGCTCTAGGTACTACTGCAGCAAGTGAAAGTAATAAACTAAATGCTCCAGCAGTTAGAGAATTAGATTTAGTTAGAAACATTGCTGAAAATGCAATTAAACCATTATTAATTAAATGGCTTAGTTATATGTATTATTTTATGGAACCAGAAGAAATAGAAGAAATTACAGGTATCCCATTTGAACCGAGTAATGATTATTTAGAAGATTTATATTCTGACTTTGAAATAAATATATCTACTAATCAAGCTAATGATTCTAAAGTTAAAAAACTTTCTTTTTTATTACAAACTATGGGTCCTAATATGCCTATGGAAATGTCTAAAATAGCTATGGCAGAAATCGCTGAATTAAGTGGTATGCCTGAATTAGCAATTAAATTAGCACAATTCCAACCTAAACCAGATCCGTTAGAAGAAGAAATGAAAAAACTTGAGATAGAAAAAGCTAAAGCTGAAATTGCATTTAAACAAGCAGGAGCTAAAGAAAATGAAGCTGATTATGCTCTTAAACAAGCTAAAGCACAAGAAGCTCAAAGTAAAGCTGATTTACTAGATTTAGATTTTACAAGAAAACAAGAAAATACAGATCATGAGAATCAAATGCAAATAGAAAAATTAAAATCTGTTACAGATGTTATGAAACATCAAGCTAACTTAGAATTAAAAGCTAATGAAATTACTAGTAGAAATAAATTAGAGTTAAATAAAACTTTATTAGATTTACTTACAAAAAAAGAATTAGCTAATATACAAGCTAAAAAGCCTAAGAATTGACAAATAAGAAGTAATTAGTATATAATTCTTCTACAAAGTAATAAAGGATAAAAAATGGATGAGCAAACACAAATGCAACAAGGTGGTATGGCTCAACCTGCTCAACAACCTCAAGGTGGAGACCAGCAGGGAGAACAGATAAAAGCTATGGCTATTAAGATTATTCAAGCTATTCAAGCAGGACAAGTTAGCCCTCAAGATATTATGAATGATCCTAATATACCAAGCGTAGTAAAACAAGTTGTAATGAGATATTTACAACATATGCAACAACAAGGTGGTGGTGGTCAACCTCAACAACCAATGCAATAAAAATAAAAAACAAACAAACTAAAACAAAGGATTAACATGAAAGAAGAAACAAGAGAAGAAGCATTAGTACTTTATGAAGCACTTAAAAGATTAGATAAAAATCCTGACTTTAAGTTACTTATTAGAAATAAGTATTTACATGATAGTGTAATGGATAATTTTAGCTTACTGGCTCACCCTGCTATTAAAAGAAATGGTGAAAGACCAGATGTAATGGAAGAGTTAGTAGCTAAAAGTAACTTACATTTATTTTTACTTAATATTGAAATGACAGGAAAAGAACTTATGAATGAAGGTATCGATGATTTAGATGAACCAGTAGAAGCAGAAGAAGTAGAAGCATAATAAAAGGATAACATATGAATAAAGAAACAAACCCAGAAGTAACACCTTTAGATGAAGATTCTTTATGGGAAAAATCTGATGAAGAGTTAGAAGCAATGGCGAAAGAGTCTAAAAAATCTATGCCTAAAGAAGAAGATGATTTAGACCCAGATGAAAGAGCAGAATTAGAAAGTATAAAAAATGAATTAGAACAACCTGAAAATGAACAGGATTCTAATACAGAAACAAATACTAAACTGAATGAAGAAAATGTAGATGAAACTGAAAAGGACTCTATAGAAGAGCAACCTAAAAAAAATAAATCTACAAAGAATAAACAGTTTGAACTTAAACCTTTAAAAGCTGCAGGAAAAGAGATTCCAATCGAGGATATCGAAGAACTCTATCAGTTAGCAAGTAAAGGTGTAGACTATACAAGAAAAATGCAACAAATCAGTCCTTTTAGAAGTGCTGTAGAATTAATGCAACAACAAAAATTAAGTGTAGATGATTTAAATCTATTAGTTGATATTAAACAGGGAAATAAAGAAGCTGTTAAAAAATTAATTAAAGATGTTAATTTAGATGTATATGAGGAATTTGATCCAGATGATGAGATCCAATATACTCCTAAGAATTATGCACCTAATGAAATCGAAGTACAACTTAAAGAAATTGAAGAGAGAATATCTCAAGATGAAGAGTATCCTACAACAGTTAAAGTAATTGAATCTGTACTGGATCCAAAAAGTAAAGAGATGTTAATGCAGAATCCTAATTTAATTGAAGGATTACACCAAGATATTAAATCAGGAATTTTCTTTGAAGTTGAACCATTAGTTACTAAACAAATGTTGTTAGGTAATGCTACTGGTTCATACATTGAGATTTATGCAAATTTAGCTAGTCAGCTAATCGAACAAAAGAAACAGGAAGCCTTACAAAAGGTACAAAGTAATCAACAACAAAAGCAAGTACAACAAACACAAATGGAAGAAGTTAAACAAAGAGCAAGTATAAATAAAGCTGTTAAACCTCAAAGAAGTTATGCAGATTATCATATAAATTATATGGATATGTCTGACGAAGAGTTTGATAGACTTTATAATGAAATTATGAATAGATAAAGGATAAAAAATGGCTGAAATTATTGTAAATCAATATAACCAAGGAACGAATAGTTCTCATGGTGCAAATACTATTACACATTTTTATGATAGAGCTGGTATTAGAGCAGCTACTACTAAAAATGTATACCAAATGTTAGCAGATAAAAAATCTATGCCAACTAAGTATGGTAAGACTTTTAAAATCTCTAAATGGTTATGGGGATTAGATAGACAAGTAGTTGATGATGAAGGTAAATTCGTTGGAGATCCAAATGGTCTTTATAGTGGAAGAGATGTTACTGATGTAACTAATGGTTTACCAGGATTAGAAGAAGGTTCTGGACCAGCAAATAGCTTTAAAATTAAAAAAGTAACTATGTCTACTAAATTAGAAAGATATGGTGAAATGATCGAATATACTGATGAAGTAGAAATGTTCTCTGAAGACTCTGTACAAATCAGATATAGAGAAGAATTAGGAGATAGAGCAAGAAGAAGATATGAAGATTTAGTTCAATTAGATATGTTAGGTGGTAACTTCGTTAAGTATGGTGGAGATGCAACTAATAGAGGAGAACTAGGTGGAAATGATGATGCTACTTCAGATAGATATACTATTGATGAAACTTTAGTAAGAAAATCTGTAAAAGATTTAGTTAAATATAGAGCTAAAAAACATACATCTATGGTTACTGGTTCAACTAAAATTGATACTAAAACTGTAAATAGTGCATATTATGCAATCGTAGGTCCAGAAATCAAATACGATTTAGAAGGATTAGATAAATTCATTCCTGTGTATAAATATGCAAGTGCTACAAATATTGCAGATGGAGAATTTGGTCTATTATATGATATGAGATTTATTGAGTCTGAAAGTGCAATGGTATATAGACATCAAGGTCATATAGTTGGAGATAAGGGTGAAGCACCATCAGCAGTTTGTTACTCAAGTGAAAATCCAGATGATGATAACAAATACTATTATGATGTATTCCCAGCACTTATTGTAACTGAGGGAGCATTTGCAACAGTAGGATTAAAAGGACATGGAAAAGTTAAATTCAATGCTATTTCTCCAAATAACAAAGAACTTAACAACCCATATGGTACTAAAGGTTTATTTAGTTATAACTTCTGGTATGCAGGAATTATTCTTGAAGCAGAAAAACTACTTAGATTAGAAGTAACTTGTAAATTAGTTTAATAACTAATTTTACTGGTTCTCTTTGAACCAGAAAATAAAATATTCCAAAGGATAAAACATGAGAGACATTAAAGAAGTAAAAAAAGAAGCAGATCAATTAGGAATTGAATACCCTAAAAATATTACAGTAGCTAAATTAGAAGAAAAAATTGAAGAAGCTAAAAAAGAATTAACAGTAGAAAAAGCAGAAGAAATTAAACCATTAACAGAAAGAGAAAGAATGGCAATTAAAAGAAAGTCTGCTACAGAAAGATACTTTGTAAATATTACAAGTAATGATCCAAGAGATGATGAAGATGAAACAGCATTTGTAGGTTTCGGTAATAAATACTTTGAATTAGCTAGACTGGTTCCATTAGGACAAGATGTATGGTTAGAAAAAGCTTTAATTGATATTCTTAAAGACACAAAAATCATTAAACATATCCAAGAAACAGATAGATTAGGTAAACCAACAGGAAATAAAAAAGCTAAATTAGTAAATAAATATAATATTTCATATCCAAAAGGTCCAGATATTACTTATACTGAATTTAAAAAACAAAATAAAAAATAAAATCTTCGTTTCTTCTCCCTCCTTCTCTTTTTATATTTATTTGTTATAATCTTATTAAAATTTATATAAAAGGAAAACTAATGGCATGGGATAATACAGCATGGAATAATCTATTAAAAAAAAGTAATGATAAATTCGCACATAATATACAACCTTATAAATCACCTACAGTAGTAACTAATTTCGAAAATTATAAAGCTAATGATGGGAAGTATCCTACAGTAAACTATGTACAAGTAGAAGCACAAACAGATCCAAGATTTACAAATATATTTGATGATAATGGAGATCCATTAGAAGAAACTACTACTACAGTAAACACTGCAACAAAAACACCTGAAGTAAGACAACCTTTAAATACTGGAATAGACTTAAGTAATCCTAATAGTGGTAGTTTTTTAGCAGATTATTATAAAGGAATGCTTTCTTTAGCTGATAAAGCTTCACAACAAAAATATGATTTATTAAAGAGTAATTTAAATTGGCAGAAAGAACAACACAATTTAGACTTACAATTTCAAAGAGATATTAGAAACCAACAACAAGCATTTGCTAGAAGTCAATGGGCTGATCAAATGAACTTATATCAGAAGAATATGGATTTCCAAAGAGAAAGATTTGATTGGGCTAAAGAAATTCAACAAGCTAATTTAGATTTTCAAAAAGAACAATTTGCATACAATAAGAGTATCACTGATTGGGAACTTGGAGCTAAAAAATGGGCATTAGATATACAAAAAAATGAATATAAAAGAAAAGCAGCTCTAAGAGATAAACTTACAGCTTCATATGGAGGTAATTAAAAATGATGAATGGAAGAATACAGAAAATATTTAATGCTAATGATATTAATCAAACAGTAAATACTGCAAGCCTATTGAATTCATTGAACCAGGCAAGTAGAAATGTGTCTATGGCTTCTGAATCTCTGGCTCGAACAGGTATTGAAGAAGCAAGATCAATAGGTAATATTTATAATAAAGAAACTGATATAACTGGGCAGAAGTATAGAAATATGTCTAAAGCATTAAATACATATGGAAGAAATGTAACTGCATTAAATAATGTATTTGAGAATAGAGTAGATAAAAATACTCAAGATAATATAGCAAGAATATCGAAAGAACAAGCAGATATTAAAGATGCTAGTAAATTAAATGCAGCTATAGCTAAAAATAAAGCTATATCAGATTATAATTCTGAAAGATTGTTTGATATATTTAAGAAAAAATTACCATTACAATTACAACAAAAAGCAGCAGAATTAGAATTAACAGAGAAAGCCAGAATGAAATCATTAGCTGATACTTTACAATTTTATAAAGTTAATGGTATACCTCTAAATGGAGGAGGTCTTGGTAAAAGTTTCGGAAGTGGAACAACTACTAATCCAAGAAGTATAAAAACAATGCAAGGTTTAACTAATGAAAGTTTAAAAGCTTCAGCTAATAATAAAAAACTTAGAAATTATTTCTCAAATATAGAAGAAACTTATAGTAAATTGAATAATGGTAAAAGATTAGGTCTAATTGATAATAATGGAAATGTTACTCCAAAAGGTTTAAAATTATTAGATGGCTTAGGTATAGCACCTAAACAGAGTGTTAATCCACAAACAGGAGAAGTAGTTTATTCTTATGATATGAAAGATTTAGAGACAAAAATGCCTAATATAGTTAATGCATTAAATTTACCTGATGGTTCTTATTTAAAATATGGTAATAATGATACACTAGGTATAATAAATACTAATTATAATACAATTACTACAATCTTACAGCAAGAGATAGCTAATAACAATATAAATTATAATGATTTATATACTATATCTAAAGATAGTAATTTTATAAAACATTATGAAAATCCAAATAAATATAATTTACCTGAAGGTGAAAAACATTTAATCCAAATACTTAAAAATAAAGGTATGTCTCCTAAAATAGCATATGATGCAATAAATAAAACAATGTCTATTGCTAATGGTCTTAAAAAAGGTATTGATACTATAGCTTCTACTGATAATAATTTATTTATAGATAATATGGCAAATGATATCAAAGAAGAATTAGAAGATGATAGTGGTAATTCACATAAAGGACTACTTCTATCTGCATTAAATGTAGCAAGTAATAATATAGGTTCTTTATATAATCTGGATCCAAAAAAATTACAAATGAATGTTTATCAATATGTAATAAATCCTAATGGTAATATATATAAAAGTTTATCTAGTGTAGGTCCTTTAATTCATATGGGATATAAATCAGATACTTGGCAGAATATAGATGTATTATCTAATATGTCTTTTAAAAAATAAGGAGTAAATAAATGTTATTAGAAGCACTAAATAGTATAAGTACAAATACAGGACCTTCTACCGAAGAAATGTCTTCACGAGTAAATACCCCTATTCATGGAGATACTCCTTTTACTCCACCTCAATGGATACAAGATACTCAACCAACTTATACTGATATGGATGAGTCATACTTAGTAAATAACCCTAATAACAATCCATTCAAACAAGCAATTGCAGATGTGGGAGATCCAGAAAAGAAACAAGATTTAATGTTTAAAGCAAATAAAGCATATTCATATATTATGGAAACAGCGAAAGAATATAAAAATATATATTCAAGTTTAATAGATAAGTATGGTTCATATGGAAATATACCTTTAAATGAAAAAGCTACTTTAAAAAAATTAAGAATAAAGCTAAAAACATTGCCTCAAGATTTATTTGATCTAAATACAGATAATGGTCAATATGCTTATAAAATGTTTAGTACAATATATAATAATGCTTTTACTGGTTCAGATGTAAATATAAATAAAGATTATGTATTACCATATATTGATCCTAAAACAGGACAATTAAGAGAGATACGCCATAAGAACCAGAAAGTAATGACTGATCCAGAAGTATTAGAAGCAACTTATTTACAAGGTGGTGTACAAGGACCAGGAGAAATAGCTAATCATGATGATTTATATTTAGCTAGAATGAACGCTTATAATAAAACAGATGCTGATAAATCTGATGGTATATTATCTAAATATCTATCTTATTCTAAAGATTATATACAAGGTAGTGTAGCTAATATAGGCGAACATTTTAGTGATTTAAGTAATGTAGTAGGTACTTATTTATCACTAGCTCTTGCCAAAGTAGGTGAAGGTATAGAAGCAGTAACTGGTTATAAAGGTAGCGCAGACTATTGGAATAAAGTAGCTCAAGAATACTACAAACAATGGTCTGATCCAGAAATAAGAGAATTTAATAAAAAATTATATACTGATTTTTATATGGGTAAAAGTGCTAAAAAAATGGCACATTATACAGATGTACATAATGCTTACACAGAGATGTTAGCTAATGGAGTAAACCAAGGTACTCTAGCTAATTATACAGATGCAGTATTAGCTAATTTAGATCTTAAATCTATGGTAGGTAATATGAGTAATTCTATGGGAGAAACTACAGAAATAATGTTACCAGGAGGTTTACTTGCAGCAACTTTTCAAAGAGTAAATCACGATTTAGATACAGCAATTAAAAGAGATCCTAGTATATTAAAAGACCCAGTTAAATTGTATGGAACAGCTCAATTATCAACATTTTTAAATTATGGCACTTTAGCTATGGATAAAGCTTTCGGGGAAGCAGCTATTATAGAAAGAGCAGGTAAAGATTTAATATCTTCTGGTTCACATATGATGAATGTAATTAAAGGTAAATCACCTTTAGTAGCTAAAGGATTGACTCCTGCTTTATTTGCAGGTAAAAAAGTAGGAGGAGAAGTATTTAATTTATCTAAAGCATTTATGGGAGAAGCTATACAAGAACCATTAGATCAATTACAACAAGATTATATAACTAATGGGGAAATAGGTCCTTTAAGTAAATATTTAAATGCTTCTGCTATAGGAGGTACTTCAGGTGTTGCTACACATTCAACAATGAACCCTACATCATTAAGTGGTGCATTATTACATTCTCCTGGTATGCTTATGGGAGCAGGTGCTGCATTAACAGTAGGTATTCCTACAACAGCTGCATTAGTAGGTACACAGACATATTTTAAAAATAAAAATATAAAAGAATTACATAAATATATGAAAGAATATGATGGTAGTGATAATAAAATACTACCATTGATTAATAAAGTATTAGGTATAGATAAAAATGTAGAATTAGAACAATCTAAAGCATTAGAAGTATTGTATAGACAAATTACTTACGCTACATTAAAAAAAGATAATGTAAATATATTAGATACTCATCCTGTACATAAACTTACTGATATTATAGATTATTACTCTAATATTACAGAAATGTTCAATCAAATAGTACAGATGGGGGGTGAATTATCTGAAGAAGAAAAAGAAGTATATAAATATGCAGTAAAACAGAATGCAAAAGCACATAAAGCATTAAATGAGTATCTTAAAAGAGATGATATTAATGAAGCTATATTGACAGAAACTAATACAGAAGCTAAATATAATTATATAAAATCATTATTTAGTTCTAGTGGATTAATTGCAAATAAAGAAGAAAGAGAAAAAAGAGCTAATTATCTGGATCCTTTAAATTTACTTGATGACACAGAATTCTTTTCAAGTGCAGATGGTGTTAATGACATAAATAGTTTATTAAATACTTTAGCTGATACTATTAATAAATTAAAAGAAAATGATGACTTTGGGATAATAGCTACTCTTTTAAATAGTAAGAATTATGCAGATTTTAAAAAGACTATTGAAACAGTAAATAATGAAATATTAGAGACAGGTAACTCAACTAATCAGAAATCTTCTTTAAAAGATTATAATACAGGATTTATTAATCAAGCTGATGCTCTTTCACAAGAGAATATTGATGAGGATACTAAACAAGGAGTAATCAGTCAAGTTATAAGTACTTCTAAAAACTTAATTAACTTTATTGGTTCAAGATATATGAATAAAGCTAATCAGGATAATATAAATGATCCAGATGTATTTGATACTATTTTAAAAGAGAATGAAGCTTTTATCGATACAGCTAAAAACTCTTTAAAAGCATTATTTAAAGCTAGACAACATGCTACTGATGAAAAAACTAAAAGTGATATAAATAAACAAATATCTCAAATGTTAGCACTTATTGCTACTCTACCTGTTAAAGATGATAATGGGCAATCTGTTTATTACGAACCTTTCGTAAATGAGCAAGGAGAATTAGATTTTAGAAAAGCTTCTCCAAGACAGATAGATTCTATAAATCTGGATCCAGATACTATAGATAATACAGAAGATAGTGATGGTTTAAGTAATTTATACCAAAAAATATCTGATAAAAGATTACAAGCTGATTTAATAATACAAATGTATAACAAAGCATTAGCAATGACACAAAGCCAAGATCCAAATGAAGTAAGAGCAGGTAAAGCATTAGCATTTGCTTTAGCAAGATATATTGGTTCTAAAAATAATGGTGTAATGCCAGTAAGTCCTCTAACTTGGTTTGATACATTTACTTATACAGCAGCAAATGGGAAGAAATATACTGTAAAAGATGTATATGTAGATAGCCATAATCATATAGTCTACCCTAAAGGCATACATGTATATTATGGTAAAACTGCTTATAAAAAGAAGCATAAGAAAAAGAAATCTAAAGATAAAAGTAAAAAACAAAATACATCAAATAATACATCAACAAAGAAGACTACTAATAATAAAATAAATTATATTAGAGAAACTTTAAATGCTTATGGATTATCTTGGTTCAAATTACCTAATTTAGCTTATTCTTTATTTTCACCATCAATAAGTAAAAGTAAAAGTGTATATATATTAAACACTAAAAAAGAATCAGATAAAAGTATTACTTATACAGCATTTAGTTTTTATAAAAATGCTAAAGGTTATTTAAATGTATCTAAGTCTAAACCTAAACAAATAAATTCTAAAGATATTTTAAACCTTGCAAATAATATTGATGAAGAATCACAAATTAAATTACTTAATGTATATAATTATATGTTTAAAAAATTCTTTTCTTATGTATATGAGAAATTTGATAATGAAATTACAAGTACCCCATTTTTTATTATAAATGATAAACCATTTATTAAACTAAAAGATTATGAAGATGAAGAAGGAAATAGACATATAGCTTTATTAGATTATACTTTAGATAACAAAGGTAATGCAACAGGAGTAAGAAAATTAACATTAACTATTGACAAAGATAGTAATATAGAAGACATCATGGAAAGAATGAACACTACAGGTAGTTTAACTACTAATGATGAGAATGATGTAAAAGCATTATTAAATTCTACTACTATTGAAAAACCTTTAAATAAAGAGTATATAACTAAAGCTCAAGAAAGTATTGATAAAGGTAATATATCTCCTGAATTAATATCTTGGTCTCAAGCAGATAATCAACAAGAAAATGTTAGAGATAGAAAAGAATTATTATCTTTCTTTGGTACAAACATAATTAAAGCACTTAAAGATCCTACAACTAAACAAAACCCTGTTATGGATGATACACCACCACCTTCTTCTGGTTCTAACTCTGGTTCTAAAAAAACAACAAATAAAGGTGAAAACACGCCTACTAAAAATCCAGTTATGGATGATAATGTTAAAACACCAGATACTAAGAGTAATCAAGATGAAAATATAGAAGAAGAACCAGAGGATGATACTACACCATTAGAGAATAATCCATTATTTGGTGATAAACCAAAGCCTAAGGAAAAAACTACTAATGAAACTAAACAAACTAATAATGATAATATATCATTAGATGAATTTAATTTATTAGATGATATTTCTGGTGAAATAGAGAGTAAAATAGGTATAAATGAAGCTAAAGAAATTCAAGATAAAGTAGGTGTTGGTATCGGTTTTATAGATAGTATTGATCCAGAAAACGAATATAATACACAACCTTTAAAAGAAGACATATATGAAAGAGCAGGTAATCAAGAAGCTATTAAGACTAATACTAAAGAATTAGTTAAAGTATATAGAGGTATCAAGAAAATAATATCAGAAGAATTAACAAGTAATATTAAAAGCTCTGATGGTAAATTAAACACAAGAAAACTTACTATAGAAATGGATCCTAAAGTGTTTAGTCAACTTCCTGAAGTTATTAGAGCTACTATTAAAGATGTTAATGACTTTGCTACTGATAATATAATAAGTGAAATATTAAAGATAAATAGAGTAAGATTTAATCCTAAAAACCCAGAAATTCAAGAGCAATTAAAAAGTGATATAATAACATTAAGAGACAATGCTGAAGAATACCAAAAGTATTTAGATATTGCACATTCTAAATTAAATAGTCTAAAAGAAAAAGAAGGATGTAAATAATGAGTAAAAAATGTTCAATTATAAAAAGAGGTTTAAAAGTAATAGAAAAAAGAAAAGCACATACTGATAAATTAATACATAGTATAGATAATTTAAATATAGAACCAGAATTGACTAAAGCAGATTATATTAGACAAGTAAATGAATCTATAAGACAAAAAATAAAAAGATTAGATGAAGAAATCGAAGAAAAATCTGATGGATATGCTCCTAATAATAAATTAGGTAATATGTTTAAATATATGTTAAATAAAAATTTCCCTGCAATAAAAAATATGGTTAGAAGTATTCCTAATTTTACTTCCAAATTACATACTTTGTACACAAGCTTTAATAAAGGTACATTTATACAAGACTTAGAAAGTCAATTAAAAGAAGTATGGACTGATTCAAGAAATTTAGTGGAATCATCTTTATATAAAGAATTAGTAGCTAATATAGAAAAATATTTCTTAAAAGACCCAACACTTGGTTTAGGTGATCTAACTACAATATTTACTAATACAGGTAATATTAATAATTTATCATTACCTACTATTAAAAAAATAAATGGAGAATATAAATGGGTAACTAAAACTAAGAATAAGAAAGGAGAAGAGGTAATTATTGAAGAAGATGTAAATATAGCATTAGCTCCTTTCTTATATAACATTCCTGGTTCAAATAATTATATTCTTAATCCAGAAATAATAAAAATAATTCAAATAAGTTTACCTTTAATTTTAGATAGATTATCTAATCCTGAAATGATTACTGAAGATAAAGTAGCAGTTATTCTTGGATATAAAGATTTAAGTGATTATGAACAACGAAATGGAGATATGCAAGCATTAAGTATTGCAACTAAACAATTTCAAGAAAATGGTTTCCCTATGTATGAAATAGCTACTGATATAGGTCAAATAGTATTTCATGAATTAGGTATAAAAGCAAATGATAAAGAGTTTAGTAGATACACTAAAGAAGAAATGATATTAGCTCTTGGATCAACTATTATAAAACAGTTAGTTACAAATCCTAATAAAAATGCTACAAGTAGAGTGGTACAATCTAAACCTATAAATATAAATGGTAAAGATTATAATTTATATAAATTTGTACATTCTTATAAAAATAAAGAAGAATTTAAAGAGTTTTTACATAGATATACTCAATTTGTAAGTAGATTATCTTTAAATCCTTTTAAACAACAAGCACCTATTCCTGCTGATAAACATTCTATGGTTCAAGATAAACAAAAGAATACTTTTAATGAACCAGTAACTGATGAAGCATTAGAATTTATATCTGATGAACAAGAAGTAATATTTGAAGGAAATAATGCATTAGAACCTTATTTAGCATTAGATGATGATACTGCAATTAAAATTGCTGGAGGTAAAGACTTAGGTACTGTTCCTTTGGCACTTAGAAATAATACTAAAAGTAAAAATGAAGATTACAAAAGAAGAAGAGATAATTTAATGTTGTATCTATCAGATGTAATGAATGGTTTTAAAGTTAAATGGTTTCAAGCTAAAAATGGTAGGACGCATATGAATAGTGCTGTAGAACCACAAGATAATAAAATCCATAGACATACTACAAGAATGCCATCTCAAGTAACTACTTTATATATAAAAGGTAAAAGTAAAACTGGTAGAAGTATGAATAAATTTGTAATAGATAATCAAATAGAATTTAGATTGTTTAAATTAGCTCTAACACAAGCATTTGATTTAGATACTGATAAAGTTAGGGATGAAACTGCATTAGCTGCATTAGATGAAATGTTAACTATTTCTGGTTCAGGAGTTAAAATAAATGAAGGTGGTAAGAAAAAAGGTTTAGACAAAGCAATTAAAGTAGCACATAAACTTCTAAATAAAGAAGAATTAACTCAACAAGATAAAGATGATTTAGTAGCTTTTATAAATACTACTGAAGGGATGCATGGATTTCATGCTTTAATAGAACTAGCAAGATTAGATAAAGCATTAAAAGATCCAGAAGTATATGAACATAAAACAGACTTACATATAGAGTCTGATGCTATTACATCAGGTATGATTATTACTTTATTACAAGCATTAATGGTAAATAGCAATAAAAATGATAGAAGAGATATAATTAATTTATTAGCTAAAGGTGGTATATATCATGAAGATTCTACTACATTTGGTATAGAGGGTGAGGTATCAGATGAATATATAAAGACTCTTATAGAAAAAGTAAAAAAAGGTGAATTAACACACGGAACTTTATTAGATCCAGAAAATAAAAATAACCCTAAATTACATGATTTCTATAATACACTTGCTTATTATTTAACTAAATATGGTCAAGAAGTTTTAGATTATATAAATGGTAAAGAAATAGAAAATGAACAAACAATAGAAGATACTATAACACCTAATATCAAAGATAGCGTTAAAAATATATTTCAAATGTATCTAAATAATGATAATGTATTAGAATTTAAAAGATCATTAGTTAAACCTGCTCAAATGGTATTTACTTATGGTGCTGCTACTTATAATATTATTAAAAAAATGTATTATTCAATGATTATAAGTAACTTACAAGATAAATTTAGTGATCCAGCATTTGATAAAATATCATTACATGATATTATGGTTATGGTTAGAAGAATTACTAATGATCCAGAAGATTTATCTATAGATGCTTATATAGAAAATAAATTTAACACTATGGATAAAGATAAAATAAAAGAATTAAAATATATGATTAGAATATTTACTGATATGCTTAAAGCACATTTAATGGATACTACTAAAGGTAATAATTATAACCCAGAAGTAACTGATAAAGTATTTAATACTTATTTGAGATATATTACACATATAGACCCAGAAGATTCTAATAGACCTACAGTATATAAAAGTAAAAAAGAAGCAGAAAAAGTTTTATCTAGTGATAATCCTGTAGCTATATACGAAAGTAAATGGTATGATGAAGAAGGTCAATTTCATATGTCTAAAAAATTATTATTTATTGACTCATTTGACAATATTTCATCAATAAACTTACAATATATTAATACTAAAAATCATAAAAAGAATTTATTTAATTTATATAGTAAATTATTTAATGCTTATGTATTAGATCCAGAATTAGATTCAACAATGAAAAATACTACATTTAGTAATAAAAATGAAGATATTGATTTTAAAAGTTTTAAATTTAAAGATTTAGGTTTACAAGGTAATGCTATAGATAGTTATTTTAATAGAGTTTATATGCCATCTTTTGGTTATTTATTTAAAAGAGTATTTCAAAGATATACACCTATTACTGATTATAGAGAAAAATTACAACAATTAGCTAAAATTACTTATCTTGGTTCAATAAATACATTTTATAAAAGAATGTCAGATAAGTTTGGTGAAGATAGATTTAAATGGACTTTAGAACAATATATAGAAGTAATTCAATCTATGCAAGATGATGGTATATGGTATGATTTTCAAGCAGCAAGTAAAGGTAATGTTACTCTTGAAAATGAAGAAAAAAATCCTAGTAAAACTAAATCAATAAAAAATGGTATAAATCATTATCAAATAACAGCCGTAAGACTAAAAGAATTTACAGATAATCTTGCAGCTATTGGTGCAGTATCAGCACACCAAATAGATAGTAAAATAATAATGGATGCATTAAAAGAAAACAAGAATAATGTAACTCATATATTTGATGCCTTATTAAGTGGTGTAAATGGAAAAGATTTATTTAATAGTGTATATAACTATAATAAATCAATTATTGATGTATCTAAAGAATATAATGTATATATAGTTTTATTAGCTAAAGCGCATACTATATTAACTAATGAGGAAACTTTTGAGGCTTTTATGAATAATGTTACTAATATTTCTGTAAAAGATGAAGATAGTACAGGAGCATTGAGACAAAAACAACAATTAGAAATAGTGAATATAGCTTTAAATGTATTAGAGTATGCATATACTGAACATAATATAAATGAAGTTAAAAAGAATATTAAAGATTTCTTTAGTAAAAATGTATTATCAGCACATAACTATGTAACAGATGAAAAATCTACTTTATATAAAAGTGATAATATAAAAGAAGAAGATATTTTAAAACAACATACTTTCAACTTTAAAGAAGAAATATCTAAAAAAGCAGCAGAACATATAAAAGATCAAATAAGTAATTTATTTGCACTTTCTGGTTCACATTCTTTGACAGATATTCTACAAAGATTAGAAACTGTAATGCTTATAAATACAGAAAATGATGTAGAACAACCTATGGAATTAAATAATCACGCTAATATAAGAGAAATGATTAGAAATATAGAAGATAAAGCATTAGCTAGATACCTTGCTATAAAACATTTAGCTGAAAGTGGTTTAACTGGTTTTGAAGTATATGAAGATTTAACACAAGAAGGGTTTAATAAATTTAAATTATTAACTAAAAAGATGAAAATATTTTTATCTAAAGAAGATGGTGTTATTATTGATAACTTAATACAAGAACATTTAGATTCTTTAAATAAAGAAGAAATAATTCATTTAGACGATTTAATAAAAGAAGTAATGCATGAATATCATATGGATAAATTAACAGAATATGTTTATATAACAGATACTCATAAAGATAATAGTAATAAAATACCAAGTAGAACATTTACTAAAAGTGATTTTTATGATTCAATAGACGAAAATAAATTAAATAACTTTTCAGGTGGTGCAACAGGTGCTGATCGTATATGGGCTGAATTAATTAGTAAAGTTTTTGGTTCTAAAGCAATAAATAGGCATATATTACCAATTAAAAGAGGTAGTAGAGAATGGCATAAGACATCTAAAGATACTTTTATACAAATAACAAATGAAGAAAATAGATTAGGACAAGAAGCTAATGAGAAAGCCAAAAATAATACACATTATATGAATAACAGAAATTACTTTCAAATAATCAATGCTGATAATGTATATGCTGTAATGCCTTTAAATATAAACTTAAAATCAGGAGAAGGTGGAACTAATTCAGCAGTTAAATTAGCTATTAAATTAAATAAAACTATCTATGTATTAAATACAAGAGATAATAAATATTATAAATATAATAAAGATACTAAAACATTTGAACCAGTTAAGATTAAAGATATTACTTATAATAGTAGATCTGCTTTTATAGGTACAAGAGAATTAGAATATTCTTCATACACTAATAAAAATGGAGAAAAGGTTGAGATTCAAGAATTAAGTAATTCTAAAGAATTACAAAAATCTATGCTTGAATTACTTAAACATTTAAAGAATATATCAAAAAATACTAATAAAAATATTACTATAAAAGAAACAAATACTAATGTAACAAACATACAAAGTATTGATGATATATTAAAAGATATTACAGGTAGTAGTTTAACTGATAGAAAAAAGTTAGTAGAAAATTTAGTTAAATTAGGTATAAATAAAGATGATGCTGCTATGATTATTAAAATGACTGCAAATAAAGAAGGTATAACTAAACATCAAACATTACATAAAGCTTTACATTTAATAAAACAATATTTAATTATGAATGATCCAGATAAAATACATAATCTTGCTATAAAATTAAGTAAATTAAATGAATTAGATACTACTAATTTATATGAAAAAGTAAATGATATTTTAACAGAAGAATATAATAATCTACATAAACAAGTAGAAGATATAATAGATGTTGAAATAGGTTCTTCTACATATACTAAATCTATGGGTAAAAGTGAAAATACTAGAGAACTAACTAATAAAAAAGAAGTTGAAAATTTTTTAAATGATTTACTTACTCCAGAAGATACTCTATTAAAAGATACCACTTTAAATAACTTTATTTCTCTTATTGGTTCATTCTTTAAAACAGCTGACAAATTAAAAGTAGTAGAATTTATAAATAAAACTTTTAATAGAGGTTCAGCTGATATAATGAGAAATGTAATTAAATTATCTAAAGGTACTGGTTTGTCTTTACAAACTGAAGCTGAAGTATTTATGCACGAAATGACACACTTACTTACAGAAAAAGGTATTCAGGCAGATGCTAAAACTAAGACTAGAATCTTATTAGTAAAAAAACAAATATTAGAATTACTTAAAAAAGATGGTGTAGATCCAGAAACATTCTTTATACCTGAAGGTATGCCTCATACAGAGAAAGCTAAACAAAGAAGTAAGGAATTATATGAATATATGCAAACAAGTCCTTCTGAATTTTTAACTATAGCAGTTACAAATCCTATACTAAATAAATATATAAATGATAACTATTCTAAAATAAAAACTAAAAGTAAATTAATAGATGAAATAGAAACTAATAATATAGTAGATACTTTATTTAATTATGTTATTAAAGCTATAAATTATATATTTGATAAAATAGATCTAAATAAAAATACATTAGATAAAGAATTACAAGATATATTAATAACAGCTGTAAGATTAACACAATTAGTAAATGAAAGAAAATATGAACCAGAAGAAAATAGAAGTATTGAAGCTTTATATAAATTAATGGATAATATAGTTAAAATAACTAAATATAGAGAAATAACAAATCCAATATTTAATAACATAAAGAAAAATTATTCTAAATTAGAAAATACTTTTAAAGAAGCTCAAGATATGATGGATACAAGTACTAAATGGGCAGCTTCTATGAGAACTATAAATAGAATAACTAAAACTATAAACTTTGATTTTGTTAAACTAATAAGAGATCTAACTAAAGAAATGTTTATATCTAATGCTAATTTCTCTGAATTTTATAGATTATTCTCTAAAATAAAATATATACAAGAAACTTTAAGAATGCATATAGAAACAGCTAATATAGAATTATTAGATTCTCTGGTTCCAGGGTTAAATAAAAAACAATTAAAGTCTTTGACTACCTCTATATTAAAAACAGATATAGCTTCTATAAGAGATATAAATAGAATAAAAAGATTTATTAGAGATGATAGTATTAGAAATGTAAGAATACATGAAATAGAAAAAGAATTAGGTAAATTTACTTTCTCACAAGCCAAAATAAATCAAGCTAAAGCACTTGCTTATTATATGCTTACAGGAGTATCTACTTTAGATAATTTAATGTTAAATGCTAACAATATTGCTAATGGAACATTTACTGGTTCTAAAATAGCTACAACTGAAAGAGAAATTCAATTAATAGATGAATTAATAAGTTTATATGCTTTAAATTATACACCTAAAGAAGATTTAAATATCTTAAAGCATTATGTAAATACTCATCCAAAAAAATTTAATAAACTAATTACTTACATTAGAAATGGTATTCATACTAAAACTAATGAATTATTTGAAGAAGATGTACATAAAATAAAAGGTTATATCAGACCTAAATCAAATAACTTATATGAAACTAAAGTAATATCAAGTAAAGATTTAAAAACATATAAATCATATGGTTGGACTGAAATAGTAACAATAGGTAAAGATAGTAAAGAATCTGGTACCCATGATACTATATTAGTAAAAAGATTAAATACAGAACCATCATATACCAAAGGAGCATTCGAGATTACAGGAATGTCTACAATGGGTATTACTTTAACAGATAAGTATACTAATAAAGACACAGAGGATAATAAATTAACTGAAGCTTTAGTATTAAATATGATTAAAAAAATAGCTGAAAATAGTAAAATAAACGAGTCTCAAGATTTTGATCCAAGAAAAGAATATTCTAACTTATTAAGTAAAAAAGAAACTAAAGTAGTACCTATATTAGATTTAGATGGTAATATAGTTAATTATAGATATACTATACATAATTCTGATATGGAAGAGCATAGTGGATTAAATATGGATATAAGAAGTGTAATATCTAATACTCAATCACATATGTATTTAAAAATTAATGGTAGAGAATGGAATAAAAAAATGATTGATTATTTCATTAAGAGTTATGATCCAAAAAAACCAAATAGATATGTAAAAGTAGGTATAGAAACTATAAGTGGTGTAAAAATAAAACATAATGAAGAATATTATGATATTCTTCCTCAAGACACAAAAGATTACTTATATAAAGCTACTAAAGGAAAAAACTTTATTTATGTAGACAAATATTTATTAAATGATACTTTTGGGTTTAAAGATGCTAGTATCGCAAATATACCTATATTCCATAACACTAACCTTAAATATCTAAGAGAAAAAATAAAATTAATAGAAAAATTATGGAAAGATTTAATTAAATTACTTAAACCAGGAATGGTAATTGTTAATGGGGCTGTATTGTATGGAAACTTTGCATCTAACTTTTTTGTATTATCTCAATTTATGAGTCCTGTAGAAGTATATAGAGAATTTAGAAAAAATTGGATTTTATTTGATAAATTAAATAAAGATCTACAGAGAAAACATATATTAGATAGTAAAGTTAGTAATGGTATTGCTGATAGTAAAGATAAAAGAGAATTAAAAGTATTAAATATTTCTATTAGTAAAAATAGAATGAGTTATTTAGTAGAAAATGGTATTGTTGGTTCAATTATTGAAGATGCCACTATATCTAACATAAATGACACTAATTTAATTAGTAATAAAATAAATAGTTATATAGATAAAAATATGAATGAAACTACTAAAAGTATAATAAAATCTTTATTTTTAACTGAAGATTCAGCACCATTTAAAAAAGCAATTAAAATAATGCAGTATTCAGATGTAGTAGCTAAACAAACTTATATGGACTATTTAATAAAACAAGGTAAATCTAAAGAGGAAGCTATATTAGAAGCTGATCAATACTTTGTAAATTACAACTTAAATGAAAATAAATATATTAAGTATCTTAATGATACTGGAGCATTTATGTTCAGTAAATTTGTATTAGGTACTGTAAAAGTAGTATTAAATACTATAGGTAAATCACCTGAAAAAGCTATAAGATTATTTGGAATAAATAATATAGTAGATGTTCCTGAAATATATGAAAGTTATAATCAATCATTGACTGATATAATTACAAATAGAAGTATTCATATTTATGATGAATTATTTAATAGAGCAAATCCATTAGCATTATGGGAAAGAATGGGAAGTCTTTAAGCTTTCCTAATTGTCCCTAATATTATTTGAAATAATAAAAAAACAGATAGTATTATTCCTCCTACAATTGCTAAAAAATAGCCTATTACTATACTACTGAACCAGGTAATAATAGCACCTGCAGTAATAAATAAAGCTAAGAAGAAACTTTTAATTATATCCATACTTAAACCTTATTAAAATTAGATTTAAAACTTCTTGCACTTCTACAATATTTAGTTTCTGGTTCATTCTCTTTAATGTATACTATTCCTGGTTCAATTCTACCTTTTACTTCTAATGAAACTAAATCCACTATTTCATAAATAGATAATCTACTAACATGTTTATATTTTTCACCTATTTTCATTTCAATCCTTTTAGATAATTACTTAATTCTATGAAATTTTTAAAATCATACTCAGTACATTTTGTTCTAAAACTTCTTTTAAAGTTTGTATGAAATTGTCTATGACAATTAGCACATAAAGTAACTCCATTTTCTACATCAAATCTTTGTTCTGGAAAATATGTTGCATGGTTCATATGATGAGCATTTCTACTTTTAATAGATCCACATATAACACATCTTTTATCTCTTCTAATAACTTTAATCCTCCAATGTCGGTAAGCTTTGCTGTTTCGCCAATTTTTCATCTTTTTTCCCTTTTTCTAAATATTGTACTGCTAATGTAGCATAACCAGCTATATCTGCCCAATTATCAATATATGATTCATCTCCATTAATAATTCTTGCTATCTTATGCATTATCATTTCTATAGCTTCTATTAATACTTTATCTTGTACACCATCTACTTCATATACAATATCTTTTAACTTTTGACTAATTATAGCTAAATCTTTAAATTCTCCATAACGAAACCCTCTTTGTTTTAGTATCTCTTCTGTTTTCATAACTCTTCTCCTTTAGAATATTCTGTATATAAATGTTTAATGTCTTTTCCAATACTCTTTTTAGTAACTACTTTAAAATTATTTTTACTAATAAGCAAAGTAGTAGTTCCTCCAGAATAATAAGCTCTATGCCCTTTAAAGGTATAAATTATTACTTCTGTACTATTCCATTTAGCACTATACCAATTAGCTATCTTTGTTATATAGTTACCTGTCCTCAATTCTTTTAGAATTTCTTCTTCTATAAAATCACTATATGTCATTATTATCCTTTAATTTATACTTCAATTCTTTATGATCAAATACATAATCTATTAAACCATAATTTTTCTTGATCCAGTAAAGTACTTTATTCATATCCTTTCTACCAAGATATTCTTTTATTTCTTTTACTGATAATTCCTTCTGGTTCAATAATTTACTTTCAAACCATGTTTTTATCTCTTTATAAGAAAATTTCTTTATTTGCTCTTTTACAGGCGTTAAACCGTATCTTTCTCTACGAGCTTTAATTACTTTCATAGAAATTGCTTTTTTAGTAGTTCTTTCTATTTTTAATTTTTCTACCCAATCTATAATAGTAGCCTTATTTTTACCTATTATATTAGCAATCTCTTGCATTGAATATTCATTTAATGGATAAGTATTAAATAATCTTTTATACTCTTTTCTTTTAGACCATCTTTTTTGTTTTTTTAGTTTATAGTATTTATTTATACCAATACCTAAATAGTTTATTATACCTATTCTACCTAATTGTAATAAAGGAAATTCATACTCTTCTAACATTTCATTTATTTCTTCTTCTAATTCTTTAGATTGTTTATCATAAAAATCCATATAAGGTATTCCATGTATTTCTTTAGCATATCTTTTTAAAGTAGATACTTTTACTGATTTTAATTTATATCTTTTTATTAGCTCAAAAGCCGTAACATCTTTTGGGTCATGTTTAGATACTAAATCAATATATGCTTGTTTTCTACTTAAATTAAGTTTTTTAAGTACTTTATATAATTTATATAAACTTGTATCAAATTTATCTAATAAAGAAGTAGCTGTATTAGAAAGAAGAAAATAATTATCCTCTTTATACAGTACTTCAATTTCTTTCTGTAATTCCTGTATAGTCATTTTCTTCCTTTAATTTTTCTATATATACTAAAGCTTCTTGTTTATTACTAAATATATATTTTGTTATACTTTTTATATATTTTTTCTTTTTAGTTAAAATAATTCTATATAATCCTTTTCCATTACCTTGTATTTCATATATATGCATTTTTATTCCTTTCCTTTTATAATAGAACCAGAAAAAGTTCTATTATTAATCATTTTTAGAAGAATTTAATGCTTTGTCTAATGCATTAAGTATTTCCATTAAGTCATCAAGTTCAGAGTTTTCTTCATTTTCTGGTTCATCTGCTACAATTTTTTCTATTTTAAAGTTATTTTTTAATGCTACAGGGCTTATTGCAAATAATTGTCCATCTGAAAGATCTTTAACTATCAACATACCTAATGTACCTTCTGTTAATACTGCAGCTGATTCTTTTTCTACGATTTCTATTCTCAAGTAATTATCATTTTTATCTGATTTAATACTTCTATATACTAACTTACTTTCATTCATTGTTTAATTCCTTGTAATTTTTTTCTATCTGTGCATCTAATAATACTAATTCTTTCCATTCAATAGGTAAAGAATCAATAATATCTTTACATAATAATCTAAATTCTTTTAAAGCTGATTTTTCAATTCTTAATTTAAGTAAATGTAATAAACTTCTTAAATTAAAACTTACTTGTCCTTTAAATTTATAAGCTTCAGGTAAAGTATATTTCGCTACATCATTAGATTTATTTTTTTCGATTAAATATCTTAAATACTCAAGATTATTAACTATAATTTCATTAACCATTTCATCTTCTGTAAAAAATACATATTTAGAAGCCCTATTATATTGTTCTTCAGTTATTGCTCCATTTATTTTTACAAAAGGTTTTTCGTTTCTTAATTCTTTTAAAGTATATCTTGTAGATTTTATAGTAGGACTTACACCAATTCTATGTCTAGATAATTCTTGAAGTAATGCTCTACTTGCTTCAAATTCAAATACAATTAAACTATGTTCTAAAACACTTTCATGTTTAAGTTTAAAACCTACTCTTTTAATTAAATCATAATCTTTTTCACCTATATGAATTTTTAGATTAGCTTCACAATCTAAACATATACCGGTTACATTACATTCATATTGACTAAGTGATACTTCTGTTTTATCAGAATCACAATAAGGACATTTAAATTGATTTGAAATTAACCAATGACTATCAGCTTTATCAGTTGTATTATGACTTTGTCTTATACCATTACTAATAAGCCACAAAGGACTTATATATAATAAATCAACTTTCATTTGATTTATTACTTTTTAGTAATTTTGGTGATGTAACTTTTCTATATTCTTTACCAATTTCTTCAATTTTAAGAATAATTTTTCTAATATTTTTTGTAGCAATATCTGTATTTCTGTTATCTTTAATAGCAATAGCACCTATAAGTCTCACAGCTACTTCTTGTAATTCTTTTCTAACTTCAACTTCTTTTCTCATTCTTTCTCCTTTTTATTTTATGATTTAAATAAATCACCAACAGTTTTTTTATTATGGTTACTTTCTTCTTTAAATGGATCATCTTTTTTAGATATAAGTTCTTCATTATTTACTTTTTCTGGCTCTATTGAAGTAGATAATTTTTTACATAATTCAACTTCAACTCTATCACCATTTTCACCTCTACCACTTACAAATCTAAAGTTTTGTACTATAAAATTATCTTTTTTAAATCCTTGCTCTTCTAAAAGTAATAGAATACCTTCTACTAATTCTTCTTGATTAAATTCAATTTTCATTTTTTTCCTTTAAATTATCTAATTCTGTTCGTAATAAATCTTTTATTTCTTGTGTGTAAGACACTAATAAATATATTTCATTATTATCATTATAAATATTATCTTTAAATTTTAATAGAAATCCATCTACAAAAATATTTAAATACTCAATAGCAGTATTTAAATTATCTTTAGATGTATTTTCTAAAGCGTCTAATAATGCTTGAGTAACTTTAGTGGTTATCTTTATAGCACCAAGACTTCTTAAAATACTAGTTATTTCAGAATCTAATTTTTTAATCTCTACAGCATATTTTAACTTATTTACTATTATCAATTCTGTTTTTAATATACTATTATTTAATACAGAAATATATTTTATTATAAAATATATTATTTTCTTTTTCATCTTATATTTTCCTTATAATAACTTCACAATAACCTTTTTTATCTGGATCTAATCCACCAATTTGAAAAGATATATTAACTACATGCTTATAATCATCATCTTCTAATATACCTGCATTTACTAAACCATCTTGCACATATTTAGCAATAACCACCATATTGTCTAAATCCATTCTTATCTTTGAACCAGGATATATAATATAATTTATTCTTACTGGTTCATGTATAGGTAAAATTAATACAAAATCTTTTATATATTCAGAAACTAATACTTTTAAATTATTATTTACTTGATAATGTAAATTTCTATATGTATTCAAGTTTAATGAATATTTTTTCTTTTTAACTTTACCTAATTCAAATTGTAAAGGTATATTAAAACTACCTATACAATTTTCATCTTTT
>Ga0256837_1000225_pt1 | contig 50904 bp, 46 predicted proteins | sample 4562384metaG_FD_185976 | JGI IMG/M metagenome (GOLD analysis project Ga0256837, IMG submission 185976) | Hydrothermal vent microbial communities from Guaymas Basin, Mexico - 4561-384 | ecosystem: Environmental > Aquatic > Marine > Hydrothermal vents | place: Mexico: Guaymas Basin | collected... | reverse complement strand
ATGCGATTAAAAAAAAAAAGGAGGATTAAAAATGTGGTCAAAAGAAGCTGAAAGGTTTGCAAGAAAAAATGGTTTTAAAGATTTGAAAAAAGGAGATGTAGTTGTTGAGATAGAAAAAGATGTTGTGAGATTAAAGGATTATAATACTGATGAAATTCTGGATGAAATAGGATATGATGGAAAAGTTTATGATAGAAGATTCTGGCAGAAAATGTTTGATATTTTCTTTAAAAATGGGGGAAGAGGAAGAAAAATAAGGAATTTTAACTTAAAGAAAGATTTCACTTATGTTTGTAGGAATTGCACTTTTGTAGAAGTAAAGGACTTGAAAGGAGATGTTTATGGATTTGGTAAACATCTTTTCAATATTGTTAACGATGAGATAGACATTTATGAAAGAAAATTTCCTCAAAAAACTTCCTTTATGAAAAAAGATTTGAAGAAGGTTAATTCAATTAGATTAACATCTAACATAACAAATAATACTTATAGCAACTTGATAAAAATTATCAAAGAGGTCTATAAATGATAGATGAAAAATATTTTGTTGATTGGGATACAGAAAGGAAGATGACTACGGAGGATGTAACTCCTTTGTATAATGAAAAAGCAGTAATAGAGAGTATCAAGAATATTTTGTTATGTGAACCAGGAGAAAGAGTTTATAATCCAGAATTTGGTTGTCCGTTAAAAAAGTATCTTTTTGCTCCTCTTGATACTGATACTCTTTTAGGTGTTCACGATGCTGTTTACAATGCTATTTCTAACTTTGAACCAAGAATAACAGATTTGGAAGTTTCTGTTTTTGCAGATGAGGATAAACATGATATAATAATTGATGTTAGTTTTGTAATAATAGGTTCAAATAAACCGACAAAATTTAGAACTACTATAAAAAAGATAAGGTGAAAAGAAATGATTCTGGAAATAAGCATAACTGAAGAATGTAATTTAAATTGTAAGTATTGTTATGTAAAACAGAAGAAAGGAGTTATCAAAGATTTTGTAGTTCCATTGGAAAATTTAAAGAGTAATCTTCATGTTTTTTCAGATAATCAAAGATTTCAAATTTCATTTTTTGGTGGTGAACCTACTCTTTATCCGGAGAAAATTAAGGAATTTGTAGATGTATTTCCAAAAATTTTTCCTGATTATCCAGTTTCTTATACTTTAATTACAAATGGAACTAATATGGATGATGATTTATGGAATTTTATTCAAGAAAAAGGAATAGGTATTTCTCTTTCTTTTGATGGATTATGGCAGGATGAAATAAGAGGTAAAAATTCTACTGAGAAGATTTTGGAAAATTATAGAAAGTATTTTTCACAAAGGATAAGCGGATGTAAATGTATGATTTCTCCTGAATCAATTAAAATAGCTTCTTTGAAGGAAAATGCTGAATATTTACTTAACAACGGATTTAAGTATATAGATTTTAGTCTTGTAAGAGATGATATATGGTCTCAAGAAGATGTTGAATTATATAAAGAGCAAATTGTTGAATTAGGAAAATGGTTTGTTGAAAAGTTTAAAAAAGAAAACTTTATGATAGGTTTATTTTGGTTATGGATAATGGATTCTATCTATGGAAAAAGAGATTTTGCTTGTTTTGCTGGTCATAGAGGATTAGCTTTGTTGCCTAACGGAAAATGGTATCCGTGTGAAAGGTTTGGAAGCGTGGATGCTTATTGTATAATTGATGAAGAAGGGTATTGCGATAAGGAATTAGTAAGAATATTTAGATATGTGAATAATCCAAAGCATTATGTTGGTTGTAAAGGATGTAAGATATATGATTTTTGTAATGGAATGTGTATGTTTTCTATGATAAATTACATTGATGGATTATGCCCTATTCTTTCTGTATGTGAATTATACAGGGCAACTTGTTCTGTTGCACATTGGGTATATGATAAACTAAAAAATGAAAGGAGGTTTTTAGAATGGATAGAAAAGAAATAGAAAGGAAAGTAATTGAGACAATTATTGAATATCTTGATGTTTCTAAGAGGGAAGGATTAATTGAAGTTTCAGAAGAGGATATAAAAAATATAACCATGGATACAGATTTAAGGGATTTGGGAATTGATAGTATGGGATATCTTGAGTTAGCTCTTATGATAGAAGAAAAACTTGGAATAAAAATAGAAGATTTTGCGGAATTGTCAGGTGTTTATACGGTTGAAGATTTGATAAATTTTGTCAAAGGTTGGATGAATGTGGAGTAAAGAAATATATGAAAATGAATTCAATCTTGTTAAAGATTTGGAAGGGAGTTTAAATGAATTTTCATTTAAGATAAATTTTCAAAACTATTTTGTCCAGAATCATAAAGTTAAAGGGAAAATAGTTGTTCCTGCTATTTTCATTATAGAAGCAGTTTCACAATCAATTTCAAAAATGTTTCGTTTATTTGGTTATAAAGATTATTATTCAATTGTGTCAAGAATTTATTTGTTTAAATCAGATGAATTTTTGGATAATGAAAATAGAGTGATAAAAGTAAAAATCAACAAAATTTTGAAAATGGGAAATGAAATTCTTGTGATAGCTGAAGCATATTGCGAGAAAATAGGTATGAAATTAAAAATTGGTATAAAACTTTACAAAAATGTATATAGTTGATTATGAAATAAATCATTTTCTTGGAAATGTAGAGGAAGTTTTTAATTTTGGAATAAGGGAAAATAAAACTCCGGCGTTTTTAGTAAATGGTTATCCTGTAATATGGAAAAATTTTGGTAAAAATTCAATTTTAGCTCAAAGATATTCAAAAGAAGTAGAATTATTTGATGAGATACTTGAAAAACCGGATTATTTAAAAAATAGAAAAATAGCTGTTATAGCTTCAAGTGGTTTAAGTGAAATTGAATTAAGTAAACCTTTTGTTCCTTATAAAAATAGCCATTATCTTACAAATAAAGTTCTTTCTCACATAGTGAGAAAATGGAAAATTGAGGAGTATTGTTTTTGCACTTATAATGCTTGTGCTTCTATTTTTCCAGATTTCTATATTGCTAAACAACTTTTAAAGGAAGTTGATTTTGTTATTTTAGCTTTTTCAGCAGCTAACATTTTAATAAATTCCTTGCCTATATATGAAATGATGGGAGTTTGTTTTAAAACGGAGGAACCGGAAAAATCATCAAGACCATTTGATAGAGAAAGAAAAGGATTTGTAATTGCTTCCGGTGCTTATCTTTTAGTTTTAACTAAAAAAGAAATAGCTAAAGATTTTAATTTTAAAGTAAAAATTTCTGAATTTCATTGGATATATGATTCATTTAAAAATAATTTATTTCATCTTACAAAGGATGGTTTGAAAAAACTTCTAAAGAAATTTAGTTTGGAAAACTTAGATTGGATTAAAGCACATGGTTCAGGAACAAAATTAAATGATAAAATTGAATGTGAAGTTTTTAAAGAAATGGAATTTTTTGAAATTCCTATAACATCTTTTAAGGGTTTTGTAGGGCATACATTATCAGCTTGTTCTGGAATTGAAATTGCTTTAGCTTGTGAAAGCATGAAGAGAAACATGATAATTAAAAATGTTAATCTTGAGGAAAAGGAAGATAATGAATTGGATTTAATAATAACAAACAGGAAAAAGGAGTTGAGAAGAGTTTTATGTCTAAATTATGGATTTGGTGGAATAATAGGAGGAGCAATTTTAGAAAAGGAGGATTAAGATGAAAGAAAATAAAGAAATATTGTTAATGGAAATTTCAGAAAAAATAAAATCAGTTTCAAAAACATTGGAAGAAATTTCAAATCTTTTAGTTTTGATGATAGGTGATTCATTCTTGACAAAAGAAGAAAAGCAGGAAGAGAACAAAGAAGAAATTTTGAATTATATTTCAAGTGATTTTTCAAAGAAAAGTGAAAAGAAAGTAGAAAAGAAAGAAGAGAAAAAAGAAAATAAAAGTGTCTGTGAAGCTGAATTTTCAAATGTAAAGATTTTTTACATTACATTAAAATGTAATCTGGCATGTTCTTATTGTTATGAGAAGAATTATTTGAATAAGGAAAGATATGAAGACCCAACATATGAAGAATTAGAAAAGTCATTTGTTGATTTTGTAAAAGAATGTAATGAGAGAAATCTACAAGCTATATGTGTTTTCTTTGGAGGAGAACCATTCCTGAGAAAGGATTTGCTCTTTAAACTTATTAGAAAAGCAATTGAATTAAAGGATGAAGGATATAACTTTTACATTTCCATTAACACTAATGGAACAATACCTTTAACAGAAGAGGAATGGAATTTGTTAAAGGAACTTGGGCAGGTATCTCTTGAAGTTTCACATGATGGTTTAAAGATGGATTTGTATAGGAAGTTTCCTAATGGTGAAGGTGTTTCTAAATATGTTGAAAAATTTATGGAAGAATGTAATGAGCATGGAATTAAGTTAAAAATATCATATACTGTGAATGATATCAATTTAACCAGATTAGTTGATGATATAATAATGCTTTATGAAAAATTTAATCCTGAAAGAATAGTTTTAAGATATGCTTGGGATTTAATAGATAGTGATATTCTGGAAAAACAGTTAGAAAAACTTAAAGAAATTGGATTGAGAAACAAATGGAGTATTTGTGAAATAACATGTGAACAATGCAGGAAATGCAAGAAAAATGTTAATAAGTATAGGTATTTCATTCCGAAAAAACAGAATGAAGTAATAGTTGATAGATATAGAGAAGGAAAATTTTCAATTCTTGATATGTAAAGGAGGGTAAAAGATGTTTCTAAAAGACATAACAATAGCTATGTTGAAGGATAATCCTGTTGACAGACTTACAGAAACTCTTAATGTTATAGAAAATAATCTTGATGAAGCTAAAAATTACAAGGATTTGGTAGAAAAATTTATTTTTGGTTATCTTCCTGATGATGCACAGGGTGATTTGTGGGATAGATTAGTTTCTATAATTGATGCTCTTGGAATAACTTCTGATGTGGCTGATTATTTTAAGGTTCATTACAACTATGTAAAAGGGAATATTGATAGTGCTACTTATTTGGACAAAGCAAAAACATATATTCAAAGTCATAATGATATATCTGGTTTTTCTGTGCTACATTATATAGCTGTTAAGAAAGGTTTGCTCACTCTTGATGAAATAAAACAGTTGCTTACAAACTTTGATATACCAGGAATTATAAGAAAATCACCTGATGCTCTTATTTTGTGGAAGAACATAGTTTCAAAAATAGAAGAATTGGAAACACAGGGTTAATTGGATAAATTAAAATGGGTGCTCCTTGTCCAACAAATATAACACAATGGCAAGAGGAATTAGAATCTCATAAGACAAAAGTCAAAGCATCTCATTTTGATGAAATAAGAGGAGCACTCAAAAGAGAATTAATTAGAAGAGGAGAGAATTTACCGGATTGGATTGATAGACAATTTCTTCCAAGTCAATTTGCAAGAGGCGATTGGGTAAAACAGATAGTTGATGAGATAAATAGAATAAGGCAAAAGTGGGGGTATCCTCCTCTTGATTTCCCTTCTTATCCTTTCACTTCTCACCAGGAGTTGATAAAGAAATTATCTGTTGATTTTATTCGTGAGAAAATAAATGAATTAGAAGACGATTGCGTATGTGATTGCGATTATTGCACATGCGATTGTAATTACTGCACTTGCGATTGTAATTATTGCACTTGCGATTGCAATTACTGCACTTGTGACTGTAATTATTGCACTTGTGACTGTAACTATTGCACCTGTGTTTGTAATTACTGTTCTTGCGATTGTAATTATTGTTCTTGCGATTGTAATTATTGCACTTGTAATTGTGACTATTGCACTTGCGATTGTAATTATTGCGATAAAGATACCGGTTGTTCTTGTGATTGTAATTATTGTAAATGTGATTGCAATTACTGCACTTGTAACTGTAATTACGCTTGCACATGTGATTGCAACTATTGCACCTGCGATTGTAATTACTGCACTTGCGATTGCAATTATGCTTGCACATGTAATTGTAATTATTGTTCTTGCGATTGTAATTATTGTAAGTGCGATTGCAATTATTGTTCTTGCGATTGCAACTACTGCACTTGTGTTTGTAATTATTGTTCTTGCGATTGCAACTATGCTTGCACATGTAATTGTAATTATTGCACCTGTGACTGTAATTATTGCACTTGCGATTGTGATTACTGCACCTGTGTTTGTAATTATTGCACTTGTAATTGCGATTATTGTGATAAAGGTGGTGGCGGAGGTGGCTATTGTGATAAAGGTGGTGGAGGCGGTTGTGGAGGGGATATAGGTTGTTAGAGAATAAGAGTGTAATAGGATTTTTGGATTATGTTCTTGATAAATATACGGAATCAGATTTTAAGGAAATATACAAGAGATTTTTGATTTTAAAGGAAGTTCCAGTTGGAACAAATTATGATACTTTCTTTAATATCTTAACTTTGAAGGAAGATATTACAAATTATGTTTTTGGTAAAAATGAATTTAGAGATTATATAATGACAGTTTTTGGAAGATTTTATGTTTTCCATAATTCTACATTTAGATGGAATATACTTTTTGATGTTGTAAGTGATGTAGTTGGTAGAATACAAAATGGTGAAAATTTCATAGATATATGGAATCATGTATTGAAAAATTATCCTGAATATACTTATTCAACGGTAATGAGAATTTGTTTGAAGAGAATAGGTTTTCAAATTTTAAATGATAATAATTGGTTTTATGTTTTTCCTGATCCATGGTTTATTTTTGCTTCTACTGCTAATTTACATGAATTATTTCCTGAACCATATAAATCAATGTATTTTAATGAAATAAATGAATGGATTTCACAAAATTCATAAATTTATTCTTTTTGAAATTACAAACAATTGCAATTTGTCCTGTCCTTATTGCTACATTCAAAAAGAGGAAAGAACGATAGATTTTGAAATTGTTAAAAAGATTTATCTTTTAAATCCCTATTTTAATATTCTTTCTTTTTTTGGTGGTGAACCTTTTTTATATCCAGAATATATGTTGGAAATAATAAAGTTATTCAAAAAAGCAAAACATTTTACATTTGGGGTAGTGACAAATGGAAGTCTTTTAACCAAAAAAGATATTTTATATTGGATAGGAAAAGGAATTAGCACATGGAAGATTTCAATTCATAGAAATTCTGAGATATGGTTATTAGAGTTTTTTGAAGATTTAAAGAGGCGATTAAAAGAAAAGATAGATGTTAGATTTGTTAAGTTTTTCCAGACAATTTATGATTTTGAAAAAAGTGAATGGATAAGAGAAATGAAAAAATATAAGTATATACAATTTTCAGCTGTTTTTCCTTTTCAAAAAAATTCATTTTCTTTCTTTTATAAACCTTCTAAGAAATGTTTAATTAAACATGTGAATACAAAATGCAATTTTAATATTTATGTTGATATTGATGGTTTTGTTTATCCATGTTTAAAGATTCATTCTCAAAAGTATAAATGCTATGGAAATATAAAAGAAGATTTTGAAAAAATTGATTTCGCTTGTAAAGTGTTTTCAAATGTTATAAAGAAATGTGAAATAGCTCAACTTGAAAAGAATAGAGGAATAACTATATGCGAACTGTTTTTGTCTTAGAAATAACAACGGATTGTCCAAGGAATTGCAGTTATTGTTTTGCTCGGAAAACAAAAGAAAGAATGGAATGTTTGGATGAAGTAATAGATTTTTTAAAGGAGCAAAATGATATTGTAGTAGTCTTTTTTGGTGGTGAACCATTATTAGAAAGAGAAAGCATCAATTACATAATTGAAAAATTAGGTAAAAAGAAGTATATTTTATGTTCTGGTGTTCCTAAAGGTTATGAAGCAGAACTTGAAGAATTATCAAAAAATTGTATTTTATATTTGTCTTATAATGGAATCTATAATGATGAAATGAGAGAAGGAAAATCAATGGATTTTGACTTTATAGTAGATGTTATTCAGAAAGGTAGAAAGATTTCTTCATATAGATTGAATTTTCCTCCAAATTATAATAAAGAAAAATATATTGAATCTGTGTTACCTTTAATTGTTGAAACAAAAGATATGATTTATTTTTCTCTTGGAATAGATAAAATGTCAATTATTAACAAAGATGTTAAATATGCTGAAGATTATTTTTGGGTTTTAGAAAATCTTTGCGAAAAGATTAAAAATTTTAATCCTGTTCATAAGGTAGGAATTTGTTGTTCAAGAAGTGCAAGAACTGGTCAAGCTGGATTTAACATGTGCGGTTCAGGAAGTAATTTTCTTTACATAGATGTTAAAGGAAATATCTATCCTTGTTTTATGGATAGATGGGAAAATGGAATAAAGTTAGGTAATATAAGAGAAGGTTTTATAAGATTGCCAATTACTGAAATAGAAAATAAATGTAATGGTTTAGGATTTCATTATTGTAGATGTCCATGGACAAGAAAGAGATTATCGAGAGGAATATCCAGATATATGCCGAATGAATTTCTTTGTTGGTTTACACAAAATGTGAATAAAATATTAGAAAGATACCAGGAAATTATAATCGGTTTTGTGCCAAAAATTAGAGGGGAGAAAATAAAATGTTTGTAAAAGAGTTTTTAAAGAAAGCAACAAATATTCATTTTTCTATAATTGATGATTGTAATTTGAAATGTGCATATTGTTTTGAACATGGATTTTTTAAGAAAAAGGCAAATACATTTGAAAATTTCTTGAAAACATTAGATATTTTCCCATATGTTAAATCTATATGGTTATGGGGTGGTGAACCTACGATGAAAATGGATTTGGTGAAAGAAATTCTTGAGTATGTAGAAAAAAGAAGACCAGATTTGAATATTCTAATGTCAACAAATGGCACAAATCCTGAAATAGTGAAATATTTTAATGATTATGATTGTTTTAAAGGATTACAAATTTCAATTGATGGAGTAAAAGAATGTCATGACTTGATGAGAAATAATTCATGGGATTTAGCGATGGAAACGTGGAATGAAGCAATGAATGTTGCAAAGAGAAAAAGGAAAAAAGTAATGGTTAATCCAGTAATTCATAGAAAAACATTGAAATATTTTATTGAAAACATGAAATTTTATCAAAGTATTTTGGGAAGTATATATGCACCTGTTATGGATAGTATAAATGTTGAAGAACTTGAAGAATGGTGGTTTTCTTTATCTAAATCAGATAAAGATTTTATAAGGAGGAATTTGATTAGTTTTAGAAGGGGTTTTAAAATATGTGCTGCTGGTCAGTCTGTTCAGTTTATTGATACGGATGGGAAAATATGGTTTTGTCATGGAGCGAAATTTACAAGGAAAAGAGAGAATATGAAATTTTGGATAGGAAATTTAGAAAATGGAATTATTTCATGGAAACCATTTTTTAAATCTAAAAGAAATCCTATTTGTGATCGGTGTAAGGTTAAGTATTGTAGAGTTTGTTGGTTCCAAGGAGATTGTAGATTATTCTTGAGGTTCCATGAATTAATGTTTAATGAAAAACCTTTAGATAATCCAAAAATTGACAAATTTGATTTATGGAAAATGAATTTAGATGAAAAAATGGAGCATTATTATGAAGTTTAGGTATAAGGTAAAAAGGATAGATTTTCAAAAAATTCCATTTAATTTGGTGAAATTATTGGAAGAGGTAGTAATCAGAAAAGAGTTGAATGAAAATGATTTTTTTATAACAAATTTGGTATCTGATTTTGAAAATGAGAAAATATCAAAATTTTTTGGAAAGAAAAGATATGCTATCCTTAATCAGAATCTTTTAGTTTTTCCTAAACTTTTTAAAGGAAGGTGTTTTAATCTTAATGTGAATTGGACTTGTGATTGTATTCAAAAAGGAATCCATCTTTGGCGAATGACACAATTTAAGAATTTTGTTTTTCTTGGTTATAATAAAGTATCTGAACAAATGAACGCTTATTACAAAAAAGTTGGTATTTTAGGTGAATATGAAAAAGTTTATCCATTTGATAAAGAAAAACATGGAACCAATTTTGCTGAAGCAGTTATTATGTTGGAAATATCAAAGAATGAAAAAGAATTTGTTCTTTTAGATTCTGTTTCATTTAATATTCCATCAGCAGCAAATTTTGATGGAGAATTTTTTGAAGAAATTATGAAACCTATGATAGATAAATGGCAACCAGATTTTATAAAATCGCATGGAACGGGAACGCAACAAAATGATGAAAGTGAAGCAAGAGTGTATTCAAAATATGATATTCCTGTAATAGCTTTAAAATGGAAATTTAATCATCTTGGGAAATGCACATTTATAGAAGATTTGTATCTTTATGAGAGATTTATGAATAGAGAAAAAGTAGAAGGTTATAAGAATGAAAATGTAATACTTGATAATCTTGTTAAAGAAGATTTCTCTTTTGATAAAGATACTGTTCGTATTCTTTCTTTTTCTGCTGGTTTTGGTGGAAGTTATACAATATTAGTTTATGAATTAAACAGATGAAAGTAATACATATTTCATGTTTAAATGGGGTTCCTGATTTTTCTGTTCCTGTATATGGAACTTTCCTTTTGGGAAACGGAATAGATTATAATTTTGTGCATCCGCTATGGAAAAATAAAGATTCTGTAAAGAAAGCACAAGTTCTTCTTATGGAAGTTTCTAATTTATATTTTTCAAAAATCAAATGGCTTTGTCATGAGGTGAAGAAGATAAATCCGGATATAAGAATAGTTTTTCATGGACCTTTATTAAAACATTTTGATGATTTTGATTTTGTTGATGGTTTGATAATTCATTTTAATCCTAAAGAAGCACTTGAGGTAATTTATGGAGAAAGAAGAAAGACTAAGAATAATTTAGAAAAAGCATCCTGGCAAATAGGAGAGAATGAAATAATTAGGAGATGGTTTTCTCAAAGATTTAAAAATCCTTATACTTTATCAAAAGATATACTTTTTTTAACAAGAAATGGTTGTCCAAGACAATGTTTTAAATGTGGAATTTCAAAGTTTTCCTACAAGTATGGTGAGGAATTTTTAGAATATATTTTTTGGAATTATTATAAAAGATTTAAAGATTCAAAACTTATAATTTCTGATGTAACACCGGAAATAGATTTAGATACTATAAAGAAATTTAAACATTATATTTCATCACAATGGAGATGGAAGGTATTTTCAGGAAAACCAGAAAAATGGGAAAAGATAAAAGAAGAAATAAATTTATTATTCATATCAGCTTCTTATTCTGATAGGAATTTAGAAGAAGCTAAAAAGCGAAAATTGCCGATAAAATTCAATGTGGAATTTCAACAGGTTAATTATGATAAACTTGTAAAATTTCAAGAGATTACATTAAAACATAAAAATATCTCTTTTGAAATAATTCATTTTGTTGATGTTAGGTCTTTGGAAAATGAATCTGATATTTTCAGTTCTAACTTATACATCCTAAAAGGAAACTTTTATAACATTCTTTCACGTTGTATGAGTTATGAAAAATATTTTAATAAACTTTTAAAACAAATAAGTGAGGTGTAAAATGAAAAAAGTATGTATAATAGGTGCTTCAAAGGGATTTGGAAAAGATTTAGCTGAAATTTTCTCAAAAGAAGGATTTAAAGTTTTTAATTATTCAAGAACTGCATGTGATTTGACTAACGTTAAAAATGTTACATTTGATTTGTCTAATTTTAAAGAGTTTCCAATAGAAGAAGAGTTTGATTACCTCATTTTTAATGCATGGAGATATAAGTCAAAACGATTTAAAAGAATGAAATATGAAGATTTTGAAAAAGATATAAATGATTTAATTCTTTCGTCCTTGTATATTTTAAAAAGTTCCAAAGCAAAACATAAAACCTTTATTTCAAGCATAGGAGTAGCTTCTAATCATGAAGCCAAAAAGTGGTATGCTCTAACAAAAGCATTTGTTAGTGAGATAGTAAAAGATGATGCCTTGGTTATATATCTCGGTGCTTTGAATACAGGAATGAGTTTACCATATATGAAACATTCTGATAGTTCATTTTTTGAATCTAAGGAAGTTGCTGAAAAAATTAAAGATTTGATAGTAAATGAAAAAACAGGCGAACATATGATGATTTACAAGAGATTGATTTATAAAGAGGAGATAAAAGAAGACAAATGGTGGGATATTATTCCTGTTGATATTTCTTTGTCAGAAAGTAGAAATTTATGGCTAACTTCTTTTGCTCCTTTACCTATATCTTACATTTGTGGTTCACTTGTTGAGAAAAAAGGAAAAGGAAAAATGAGAATTTTTATAAAGAACAATCTTGCCTATTATACTTTTATCGGAAAAAACCATTTATTTTCTATTCCTGTAAATTATTTGATAGAAGAGATTATGAAAGCGATTTGGATGTGTTTAAGAGAAGAAAGAAGCATAGATGATGTTTATATGGTTTCAAAGGTTGATTATAAAGTTTATATGGAAATTCCAACAGATACATGGATAGAAGTTAATTATGATGTAAAATTTAAATCAGGATTTGCTTTTGTAAATTTTGAATCCCTTTATGTTAAAGGAAATGTAGTTATGAAAAAATCTGGTTTGAAAGTAAAGAAAGAAGTTATAGATTTTAAGCAGAAGTTTTTTCTTGAAATTGGGTAAATGTGTATTTGTAAAGTTTGTTTAGTAAAGCATAAATTTTCAATGAATGTGGAATAAGAGATTTTGGAATGTGTAAAGAATATAGAAAAGGATAACAAGTAAAAGAATTAAAAAAGAAAGCTACAAATTCATCAACAGTTATGGGTTCGTCATAAAGAAAAATACCTATCATTACGGATTTTGGAATAAGAAATTTTTTATTATAAAGTTCTTGAGCAAAATCTTTAAAGTTATTGCCTTTTTCTTTCCATGATTTTAATGTATGATTAAAGTAATTTCTTGTAAGAGAAAAAAATTCATTAGTAAAGATTGAATTTCGAGAAAATCTTAATTTTTGAATTTGTAGATCACCTTTAAATTCACAAATATCAAATAGTTTAATTAAGTTTTCGTCAAAAAGAAAAAAATCATCTATTGTTTTCGCTTCTTTTCCGAATGTTCTTTTTATACTTTCTAATCTTGTCCCAAAGAGGTTTTTCAAAAATATGTCTTGCTGTTTGTTCATCTACTATTATCCCAACAAATCTATAATTTTTGAAACAAAAGAGGAGACCCTCATGAAGGGTCTCCCATTTATAAAGTATTTTTTCTTTTTGAATGTAAAATTCATCAGTTTCTCTCAAAACATAATAATTATGTTTCCATGCTAAATTGTAAAATTTATTATCTTTTTCAAAAACATAAATCATCACATTTTTATTAAGATATAATCTTCTTCCTTATCAGTAGATTCAAGAGCAACACCAACTTTATCAAATATCGGTGGAAGATTTTTTACGTTTCTTATAGAAATAGCATATCCATCATAGTAAGATACAAGAATTTCTCCTTTCTTAACCGGACCTTTTACTTTACATTTTACCTTACCTTTTAAAGCTATTGGAACACCTTCTTTTCCAAGAATGAATCCAGGGTTTTCAGAAACAACACCTAATACTTTAGCACTTGCTATTTCATTTGAAATTTCACCATCATAGTTTTCATCTTCACTAATTAGAATAACATCACCGGGTTTGGGATTACCTTTTACTGTGTATTTTTCAGCTAAGTCAGCATAAAGAGATTCGTAAGCAGTTCCATAGAACATTTTGGCGTATACATGTTTAAACTTGTTGTTTTCAGAACCAAGATTTACTACTTCATCCCAATAAGGTTCAAAACCAAATGTTTTATATGTATCAATTAGAAATTGTTTATGAAATTCTGATTCTTTGATGCCTATATTGTCAGTTATAACATATCCAATATAAATGTCTGATAATGTATCAGGTGTAATTTCATCAGTATGATATATTACAGGTTTGGTATCTTTCTTTACAAAGAAGTAATATGTTTTATTTGGTTCAAGTTTGAAGATTTTCTTTTCTGATAAGAAGTATTGACCATTGATAAACATATCAATTTCAGGGAAAACAACATCAAATTTTAGAGAAGGAACTACTGTTAAGAAAACTTTTTCATTAGAAAGAGATGAACGGAAAGAATCATAAATTGAAGTATTTCCTTGATATCTCATTTTAGAAGCTACAAGTCCTTCATTAAAGGATTCTGTTATATATAGACCATAATGTGGATGAATTCCTATTTCTGCTCTCATCCATGTTGGATAGTTTCCAAAGTTTTTGAGAATAGAAATGTTAACAAAATCATTTTCAACATGTCCAAGATAAACAGAATAGAAATTTGAAGTATTACCCCCTAATGTTGCAAACCAATGTGTCTGGAATGCTACAACATATTCATCGTTTGGAGTTTTTAAGAAACAAGCATCACCACTATTTCTTCCCATTGCTAATCGCCAACTTGAAGATGTTGAATCAAAAAAGGTCAAGAAGTTTGAACCGGGAAAAACATCATTATAATTCTTCTTAAAAACACAGCAACCTGCAATACTTCTTATTTCGGTATCAGAAACTTTCTTCATTAAACCATAAACAACAAATAATTTATTTGGCATTTCAGGAATAGGAAATACTCTAACATCAAATTTTTCTGGATTTTGAATGTTGTAATGATTTAAAATAGTTTCTTTAATATCATTTTCATCCCAACCGCCATAATAATTGCTCCATAACCATTGACTTTGATTTATAAGTTTATTGTAGTTATCAACTATTTCAAATTTTTTGTTTCCTTCGTCCAAGAAATAAAGGAAGAAATCTCCTGTTTCTTCTTTGAAATAAGGCAATACTACATTCCATGAAAGAGTTTTAATATCTTCAGGTTTTTCTTTTGGATTATCAAAGTTAGGATTTATAACAAGACAAGAAGTTGCTTCTAAATGATTTTTGTCCTTTTTATGTAAACCTTTGACTAATACATAATCTTTTTTATCACCTTTGAAACGGAAAGGTAATGTGTTATAAATTCTTTTACCAATAAGAGAAGCATCATCAGGAATATAGATTGCCGAAGTAGTCTGAGAAGTCATTCCATCAATTAAATCATCTTTTAAGAATTGTTTGAAAGGTTTATCTATGATGTAAAAAATATGATATCCATAAGAATCTTCTGTATGTTGTTTAATCCATATGGTTCTATTTTCATCAAATGGTCTAATGAAATGATAATAAAATCTGAAAAGTGCATGATTAGCAAAGATAGGATGTTCTGGATAGGAATATTTTCCTGATTCCGGAAGTGGGAATTTTCTTGAAAGTTTATTTGTTTTCAAATCAAAAATCATATATCCTCTTAGGCAAATTTCCTTGGAATCCAAAGGTTTATAAATCCATAATCCAATACCATCAAAAATGTAAATTTTATCATTTTCTATGTAATAAAAGACTTGGTTGGCAGATGAATGGAACCAACTTCCAAAACTCCATTCACCTAAATCAAGTTCACTCTTTTTAATGATGAATGTTTCATCAAGAACATTGAAATCTTTATCATAAACTGTTATTTTTTGTCCATTATCTATTTGCCTAATAAAAATCCATTTTTCAACTTCTTTTACGTAAGCTAAACCTGTAAATCCACCTTCTATTATATCAGTAACATCTGTGAATTCATGTTTACGATAATCCATAGTTCCATTAGTGTGAATCCAATGGTATTTTGTATTTCCATTTGAATCGTTGAGTTTTGCTAAAAATCCATGTTCATTTCCCGAATAAATCCAGGAATACCATTCATTTTCTTTTAACCAAAGAGGTCTATATTCAATTCCGTAGGTAATAAAGTTTAAATCCTTATCAAATTTGTAGTAATATAATCTGTTTTCAAAATAATTTGTTCCAACTCTTAGACCATACCAATATCTTGAATTTTCAGGATGGACAAAAGGACATCCACCTCTTAAAGGAATTGCTGAACCAGAAAAGTCTGGGTCAACAGGCAAATCAAGAAAATCTGTATCACCAATATGAGTAATTCTTAAGTTGATAGGATTAGGCATAAAATCTTTAGAATCATAGCCATCCAGCAAATCAGCATCTAAACCAGAACCAGAACCATCAACCTCTTTAACTTTTTCTAAAACATCTTCAGAATCAACATTGCTTAAATCTTTATATGCAAATTTGTTGCTTACTTCTCCTATGTTTATAACTCTTGTGTCAATTTCAACATCATTGTTGTCAATTACTTTAGCTTCACCTATTACATCACCTTTAAGTTTTATGTTGAAATCATTTACATCAAAATTGATTTTCTTATTATTATCAATCCAAACTTTTATACCTCTTTGCAAACCAATTCTATCCTGAGACCACCAATCATCAATTAATTCATTAAAAACGTTTTTGATTATCTCCTTTAGTTTTCCATCATTAACCAAAATTTCATACCAATTTTCACCATCATTTGTTAATTCCCATCTATGATTTTCACCATATCTTGTAGCTACATTAATACCATCTTTGGTTTCAAAAACACCTACTTGTTCTATAAAACCTTCATAAAGATTAACATTGCATATATAGACTGTTGTATCATCTTCAAGTGCTTCTATTTTGATTTTTATTTTTCCATCAACTCTTACAAATTTGAATTGTTTTAGATAAATTCCAAATTTTCTTGGTGGAAAGATTTCTTCACAACCACTTTCACAGCCATCAATTACATAATTGCCTTCAAGATTTAATTTTATAGGTTTATAAGGTTTTAAAACAACAACCAATGTATAATAATGCTCAGGAATAAGACCTTCAGATATTTCTTGTTCTATATATTCACCAGAATTGAGATAAAATTCAATTCCATAAGGAACTTTTTTAAATTTATCTTCTTTTAATTTAAAAGATGTTTTCCATCTTGGGATTCTATATACGTTTTCATTTTCATCAAAAAGAATAGTTTTAAAATGTGCATTATCTATGAAATTTTTGGTTCCCTGGAAGAAGTAGGATTCAAGCACTTTGTTAAATTTTTCAAAGAAGTTATATATTCCATCACATTGAGCTAACTTGTATTGCTCATTAAACATCTATATCCCCTCTTTTAAACTTTTATCAAAATCTTTTCGTTTTCGCCATCTTCAAGTGCTATACCAACAACTGCATAGTTATTAATTTCTATTCCCTGTTCTTTCAAATAATCTATTGAAATTGCCATTCCATTGTAATAACTAACTAAAATATCTCCCTTTTTAACTTTTCCAAAAACTTTGCATTTCACTTTTCCTTTAAGAGCAATAGGTTTTCCTTTTTCACATCTATTCAAAAGAAATCCGGGGTTTTCAGAAACAACACCCAATACTTTAGCACTTGCTATTTCATTACTTTTTTCACCTTCATATTCGGGATTTTCTGAAACTACTATAACATCACCGGGTTCAACATTATCAGGTAAGATATATTTTTCCGCAATATCTGCATAAAGTGCTTCATAAGCAGTTCCATAAAACATTTTAGCATAAATTCCATTCCAATGATAATCTTCACTTCCTAAATTAAACATTTCATTTTCAGTTGGTAATGAAGTTTGGTCTTTTCTAAGGAAAAAATCATCTACTTTATCTCTTACAACAGTATTTTTAACATTTGAAAGATTATCATAAGCTGCTCTATGACTTCCTTCATTTAACCAAATATCTCCATCTAAAACTATATGTAATTTGTGGTTGCCTGCATTATGAAAAGAAATATAACAATCTCTTCCAAAATCATTTGGAATTTCAACACCACCTACAAAAACATATTCACTATCTTTTGGTCTCCATGTAGATAGATTATTTGGAATAGAAGTTTTGAAGAAAAATTCATCCTGGACAATATCATCAGTTTCTACAAGAATTGTTCTTAAAACTTCATCACCAAAATCAACTTTCCATCTATCATCTGTTTCATCAAAAACTAACCTTGCAGATTTAGAAGGACTCCTATCAATTTCTATTCCTGCTATCCCGGAACTTACCTGTCCTGAGTCTTCTCCTTTGTTTAGGAGAATAACATTATCTTCAACATTCAAATTAGAAACTTCAAGATTAACAGTTTCTCCTAAAACATAAAGATTTCCTTTAACTGTTAGATTGTTATTAAAGATTTTGTTTCCTGAAATTTCTTCATCACCTGTTTTATGAACTACATTATCATTTGTAGCAAAATGAGAAGCATGATAACCATCAAGAGTATCAGCATCTAAACCGGATAAATGTCCATCAACAGGTAAAATTTTGTGTAGAACATCTACTGAGTTAACATTTTCAAGATTTACATAAGCAAATTCTTCTGCATGTTTTCCATCCAGTAAATCAGCATCTAAACCAGAACCAGAACCATCAACTTCTTTAACTTTTTCAATTATAACTTCATTTAAAACATTGCTCAAATCTCTTAAAGCAAAATCTTCAACAGGTATTCCATTTAAGGAGTTTACTTTTAACGTTATTCGTGTATCTGTTAAATCTCTTATTACATTCTCTCCTGAAACATCACCTTGGAATGTTAATTTGAAATCATTTACATCAAAGTTTAAATTTCCATCATACCAAACTTTGATGCCTTTTTGAATACCATCCTTTAAAGATGCATTTAGAACATCTTTAGCAAGATTCTTAATGAATTGCGTATCTGATTTAGTTAAAATATCCCACCAATTTTCATAATCATTTGAAATTTGCCATTTTCCATCTTTAAATCTTGTAAAAATTTCAATTCCTTCTTTTGTTCTTAAATTTGTTCTTTGAATTAATCCGCCACATATAGAAACATCATATATTTCTATGACGTTAAAATCATCTAAAGATTCAATTGTTAAGACAAATGGATAATCTACTATTTCATATTCATTTGTTTTAAAGAAACCACAAACAATTTGTTTTTCATCTGAACCTTCAAGAATAACTTCAATTTTGTCATCTATTGTAGTGTCATCAACTAAAACAATAAGATTATCTTCAACGCCAGAAAATTTTACTTTTACTCTTTTTTCAGTTTTAAGAATTAGATTGAGTGTATAATAACTATCATTTTTAAATTGCTTAGCATCAATTTCATTGATTATTTTTTCACCTGAATTTAAAGTGAATCTTGCAAAGTTGTGTTCTTTTTCAAATTTCTGAGGAGTAACCTGAAAATTAAATTTCCATCCAGGAATTATATAAGTTCCTTTGGAGTTGGAATAGAAGTAATCGTTAAAGTTGGCATTTATTATCAAATTTTCAGAACCAGAATACAATAACTCTTCAAAAAATTGATTGAGATTTTCAGTTAAGTTGTATAGTGAAACATTTAAAGGTATTTTATACCTTTCATTTGCCATCTCTTTTTATCTCCTTACAGTATTAGAACAAATTTCTCTGTTCCGTTTATATATTTCCTATAAACCGGTATTTTGTTAGCCAGATAGATTAAAACACCTATATCGTATCTCCATTTATTTTTATTGAATAATTCTTCCCATGTATAAAAGTTTTCCATACAATCAAAACCATCTTTATCCTTTGGAGCAAAGCAAATGAAAAGTTGTCTATAAATGTCCTGTGTTGGAATATCATTTGGAACTTCCTTTTCTATATAAATTGAATCAAAATTAGCATTTATAGCTTTATCTCTATCCTGTGTTTTTGCATAGTAAGCAAGAGTGTTTGTTTCTTCATCAACAACAATTGAAACTAATTCCCAACCTTCACCTACAAGGTAGTTTCTTTCATTTTCATCTGTAATTCTTTTGGCATACCAGACTTCTTCTTTTTTAATTTTTATAATGCCTCTAACGTCAAAGATAGATTTTTCTATTTGTCCATCCCTAATATAAGCACTTCTTAAGGGAGGAGGATTATCATCAGCAATAGGTTTAGCATAGAAAAGATAAGGAGTGCTTTCAGGATAGATAGCTAAATTAGAAAGAGATTCTATATTTGTTGTAACTTTTAATCTGGTAAAATTGCCTTGGATATTTTCATATTCAAAAACCATAAATTTTTCTGTATCTGTTATTACAGTTTCAACATATTTTAAATTTGGATAAATTATTCCACCATTTTCATCAATTATCCAGAAAGTTAAATCTTTTAAATCATCAGGCATGTCAAAAGATGGATTCAAATGAGTAATAACTTCTTCACCAAGAGTATTCAAAGTTCTTAATAAATCCCCTGCTTCTGCTAAAATTGTAGTAGGTTTTTCACTTGAAGTTGAATAAGCTAATTTACATCTTTCTGTAAACTTTGGGAATCTATCTTTTTTAATTCTTTCTATATGAAATCTCAGGTTTATATCCTTTGAAGCAGGGAAAATGAAATATTCATAATCCAAATCAAAGTAGTATTGCGGTCTTAGTCCTTCAACAAAGAACCAGCTGTCATTAAACCATTTAACATAAATTTGCCCAATTTCATTTTCAGGTATAAATTCAAAATCGTTTAGATTTGTAGAATTAGCTTTTTCTGGAGGAATTCTTGCTATAAAAATTCTATTACTACCTCCAGAATAACCTAATGTTCTGCACATATCATCAACATATTTTCCTTCACCACCAAAATATTCAACATAATCAACAGGAAAACTACCACTTCCAACTTTTTCTACTTTGATTAAAGTTCCCTGTCCCCATGCTGGTTCATGTCTTGCAAAACCAAGATATGCTCTTTCGCTTCTGAAAATTTCAGAAATAAACTTTATATCATAAGGAATTAGTGTTCCACTAAGATATGTATATCTTATTTCTGTCATTTATCATCTCCTCCAAATAGTCTCACTTTTAATTTTTTTGTTGTTGTAATCAATGTATTCAACTTCAATTTTATCAAAAATCTTTGGTATTTTTAACTCATATCTTTTCAAAAGGATTTTATTAACTTTTTTGTTATTCTTAAAGAAGTTTACAAACACTTTTACATCTTGTGGTTTAATCCATTTAATTTGAATTTCTTCATCAAAAATATTTACATCCCATTTAGAAGTATCAATTTCATCTTTTCTTTCAAATTCTTCATAGAGAATAGTTTTCCTTGGTAATCTATAATCTTCTAAGAAGTGATTTATCTCCAGACCTTTCCAATTATCTTCTTTACTGTCAGTTTTGACATTTAAACTGTTTTCTGAATGTTTACAGCAGAAGTTTATTTGTTGATGGACAAAACATACCAGGGAGTCTATAGGAATTCTTTTATACCAATTTTGGTTTTCTATTCTGAGGTAAACTTCATAATTACCTTCTTCTTTTAATTCACCAGAAACCTCATTGAAAGTAGTTTCATATTCGTAAACTTTTATGCCTCTTTTCCAGAATTCCCAGTAGAATTTTAAACCTATACCAAGAGATTTTTCATGCTTATAGTAAAATTTAGTTGGTGATGTGGAATAAATTTTTGATTTTTCTTTTTTAATGGGTGATTTTAAAAGTTCAAACCATAGATTAAAAGAATCATAATCAAGATTTACCTGATATTTTGCTTTACTAAATCCATGTTTATAATGTTTTGTTAAATCTTCAACAGGAACATTACCTACATCAGAAATGGAATAAAAATTAGGGCAACAACTTCTTTTAGGATTGATATAGAAATCATAGTAAATGTCTAAGTAAGAAGGTTTTAAAACAAGAATTGAAGTAGTTTCTTTAACTTTTTGTTCAGGTTCAAAAACATCATAATAGTTAGGTCCTATCGGCGGAATTTCAAAATAGAAGTCTTTAAAACCTACAATGTTAGATGATGGTTTAATCAAATTATTATACATTAATTCGGGAAGATTTGAATTTATTCTATAATGAGCAACAAAATATGGGTCAGGATTAACTTCAGTAATAAAGTAGTTATTGCTCATACCTAAAACAGAAACAATAAAGGTTAATTGTTGCTTTGTTCCTTTGAAAAGATTATTCTTTTCAATATTTTTAATTAAGAACTTTGTAAATTCATCCGAACCTAAAGCATCAGCATAAGCTGTGTAGTTGTAAAGGTATTGCTTTTTGTAAAGGTCAAAAAGAGTTTCGCTATTTTTGACAATTGCTATTTCTTTAGGATTCACATTGTATTTGTCATATTCTGAGTTGTATTCTGTATGGAAATATACAAAGTCATAAAATTTTTTGTTTTTCAGAAGTGCATCTATATCTATAAGATTTTTCAAATTTATTGCCTGGAAGTAAACGTCTAATGGATTTTTATTGTATTCATTAAAATAATGGTCATATTCTTCAAAAACATCAAAAGTTCTGAATGAGAATTCTTCATATCTATGATAAGCACCATCAGCACCTTTTATTTTATCAGAAAAGGAAAAAGAATAAAGTGTTCCAGGTTCAAGTTGTTCTCCATGATAAATTAAAGAAATTGTGTCATCTGAATCATAAGCAAATGAAAATTTTTCTGTAATATCCTCATGAATATTTTTGTAAACTTTTATAGTTAGTGAATTCATGGTAGATGGATTAAATGGTTTATTGAATTTGAAAGTAAATCTATTCGTAAAAGCAGAAACTTCTGCATAGTGATTTTCAAGTGTCTTCTCTTCTTTAGGTTCAACATCAATTATGAAAATAGGTTCAACAAGACTCTTGTAATAATCAACTATAATAGGATAACTTGGATTCCAGTAAGATAAAATTTGTATTTTTAAAGGTAATTGAAAATCTGTAATTTCACTTTCAACAATTTTATTTTTGTTAAAGTAAAAGACCCATCTTTTGTGCTCATATTTTAAGAGAATTTCATTAGGAACTTCTGGATTGAAAATAAATTTCGTTAGTTCTTTAAAATAATCTCTAAAAACTATAACACCATCAAATCCATCTATAATTGCTGCATATAGAAAATCATCGGGATAGATAATTCTTTTTATAGGATAATTACTAAGTCCTATTGCAAATTTGTAATCTCTTCCTGGAGGTAATGTGATTTTTACAGCTTGACCGGAAATATCTTCTTCTACTTTCTGTATAAGTTCTCCTCTTCCGTTCCATGATTTACCTGCTCTTTCAAATTTATAAAGTTTTCCATCTATTTCATACATCCAGTCAAGATTATAATACTTTGCCTCTATCATTTCACCTTAACCTTTGTCTTGTATGTGGTGAATAATGAATCCTTTTCTACTATTATTTTCATTTCATAATAACCAGGTTCATCAGGAAAAGAAACTCTAAATTTATTCCAATCTATTTTTTCCACAAGTATTTTGTTATAGGAAAACAATACAGCTATATCACATTTCTCTTTTACAAAAATTTCTAAGATATATGTTCCACCAGCATAAATTTCATCTTTATCCCATTGAATAGCTTGTATTTTTGGTGGAACTTTGACATCAAAACAACCAAAATTAAAAGAAACATCTTTAACTTGACAGGGTTTTTTAGAAAGAGTGTTTCTTTCAAGCATTTTCAAAAACCCTTCAAGCATTTTATTCATTCTGGGTTTTTTAAGTTTTATCATGTGAGGAAGAAGAATATCTATATTGTGAGATAACCAATCATTATTGTATTCTATTTTATCTTCAACATAAATGTGTAATTTATTTACTTCAAGAAATTCTTGAACATTAACAAATTCAAATTTCAGAAATATAAATTCTACATCTTTGTAATTTTCGTGTTCTTCAGGAATATAATCGCCTTCCCATATCAAATACCAGTTTACATTGTCAAAAGAATATAAAACTCTTATCTTTTCAAATGTTCTGGAAAAATCCATATCAATTTTAATCAATTTTACAGGGTCAATAGCGTTGATTTTTAACCATTCTGTATTTCCTTTACTTTCTGTTTTCCAGTAAAAAGGTTTTCCCTTTTTCCAAACAGAATAAGATTGATATTCTTTCCAGTCTAAGTCTTTTGAAAAATCACTAAATGTAATTATGTTTTTCTTTTCATATATCAAATCAAGTATCATTTAAGCGTAACTCCATGAATAATAGGAAGTATAAATGTGTTAAATTGAGAATCAAAGTCTGTATAATCCTTTGTGTTTTCGCCTTCAATAGGTTTAAGTTTTATCATATCTATTTGTGTTTGAGGATATTTAAAGACTTCATGAATAGTAAATTCATCAAGTTCTTCAGGATTAGATTTAATTACACCATTTACTTTATCATTCCAGAAAATTATTCCTGTATTGTAGAACAAAGAACCAATGGAAGTATCATCAAAAATTCCTTTAATCAAAATAATAATTTCATTTTCACCATTAATTACAGATGTTGAGTTTTTCCTCCATCCAAGTTCATTCCAGACATCATGATTTTCATATTTTACAGTTTCATTTTCGTAATCTACAATTAGCAAAACATTATCATCTCCAAATGTAATAGTTATTTCGCCATTGTCTTCTGAGAGAGATAAATCATAATATTCTCCTTGATAGAAAATTCGGTCATTGATATCCATTTCAGATTTAGGTATAACAAACGTTTTTTCTTCAAGTAATCTTATGTCTGCTTCTTCAGAAATGACTTTACATGTCAAAACATAAACTTCTTTTCCGTTATAAATTCTTTTTTCTATTTTGTAAGGATTCAAAGAAACATCTATTCCATAATCTTTTTGCATTTCTTCTGTTGATGGATTTATATGAAATTCGTATCCATTTTCTGTTTTATAGATATAACCAAAGATAAAGCCATCAAGAGAAACTTCAAAAATTCCAGGTTTCATCTCTCTTACTAAAGGTTTTTTCTTTCTTCCATGTTTGTCTATGAAATTTCTGGATTCGTAAAAAGTAATACCATTCTTTTCATGAAAGAAAGCTAAATCATATCTTTTTACATCTCTTGTGAAAATAATTCTTGTTGCATTAGGATGTGATAAGAATCCAAAGAAAGAAGAAAATCTTGGAGGTAAAGATTCAACTGTAAATTCATATTTTTCCTGTTTGTTTAAATCTGCTACTATATCTATGTTTCTTTTAAGCCAATTTTTTGTTAAGACTTTTCCAGTAACAGGGTCAAGAACAAAATTCCCTGTTTCATCTTTGATTTTTATAACAGGAATTGTAGATACATTTTCTTTGTATCTAAAGAACATATCTGGATGGAAGCCAAAATAAAAGTCCACGTGAATATCGGATGATAAAACACCATCTATTTCATTGATAACAGCACAAATTTTTGAAATTCTAAAATCCTTGTTCAAATAACACAATTCTTTTTCAAAATATTCTTCAACTTTTTCTTTTGCAAGTTGCATAATATCAATGATTCTTTTTTGTGATTCTTTAGAATCCACTTCAATTTTAGGATAAACTTGAGTGATTATATAAGATGGTTTTAAAAATGTTTTAAGAATAGAAATAATGCCTATTTCCTTTAACTTAGCAAGAATTTCATTTTCTTCATCATCACTTAAGAAGAATTTTCTATTTGCTTTTATATCCTTAAGATTCAAGAAAGGAACTGCTGTAATATAAACATAACCTGCTTTCTTTTCGTCAAATGGGAAAATATCTTCAAAACCTGAAATGTTGAAATCATATATAAATTTCCATTTCCCTAAGAGAACTCTGTAATCTTCTTTTGAAACTGCTCTTCCTGCTGAATAGAAATATCTTGTAGCATAGAGTTTTATTTCTTCAATTGATTCATTGTCATATCCACCATAGGAGTAAGTTCCTGGGTCTATTACTATTTGAAGATTTTCAGGATTAAAAGTGTTGATTAAATCTGTAGAAACAACATAATCTAATTCTTCAAGATTTTTAAACTGAATTCCAGTTTCATAATTACCTTCTGCACCTTTCGTATGCAAATATTCTACTTCAACTATTTCATATCTTGATGGTATTCTACCTATAATTCCATTTCCAAATATAATTTTTGGACAGAATTCATTAACTATATCTTCTTCAACAAAGTAGATTTTATCTTCAAGTAGCTGATTGAAAGTTTTAACTTCACGCCACAATTCTTTTTCATCTTCCGGTGCATCATTTCTCCTAACATATAGTTCAAAGTAATTTTCATCTACATTTTTATCAGGAATTACAAAAGTCTGGAAAGGCATTCCATTAGCAAAATATGTAAATTTTCTCCATTCACCCTGGATTAATTCAAATTCACCAAGTAAAATATTAGGCGAATAGAATTCTAATTTTATAGGTTTAATATTTGTCCATGTTTGACCTTTATCTTCTCCGATAAAGTAATTTTTAGGTTGAATTGTTATAGAAGTATCTTTTTTGAAACCTTCTCCTTTGTAAAGTATTTTTCCATATATTCTTGAAGCTATTTTTCTTTTTGGTCTATAACCAAGAGTTTTAGCAATTGAAACAGCATTTTTTCTTAGAGTAGTTGTATCAATGAAAAGTTCATTTGCTTGCATAGCAAGTTGATGGTTCATTAACATAGAAACATAGGAAATGGCATCTATAAAGAACCTTATGTTTTCAGCATCGTAGTCAAATTCGGCATCAGTATAATTTTTAAGAAATTCAATTACTTTTGCTCTTATATCTTCAAATCTAAGTAAATTTAAAGCAAATCTCATTTTATTTTACCTCTTAGTAAACTTTTATATGTGGTGCTGAATAATCAGATTGTGATAAAGCATAATCCATTAATCTATTAACAAATTCATTGACTTTATTTTTTGGAATCTCATCAACTATTTTAAGAGCAAGGTATTTAGAAGTTAGCCAATCTCTATCATGTAATCTCTTTGAAATTGCTTCCATTGAAAAGTTTTTAAAACCTTTTATTTTTTTGGAAACCTTCTGAGCAAGATTATATAACTGTTTTCCATATTGTTGAATTTCTTTTTCATTAGCATTTCTGATATTCTTTAAAATTTGTTCATATTCTTTAACTAAGTTTTTCTTACCTGTCATCTTTTCAATTATTTTGAAAATAACACCTCCACCTATCTTGCCATATTTTGCTTCTTTACCTTCTATTTCAGCTTGGAAAGATTTTCCTTTGCTGAAAGTCCTAAACTTAATTAACTTCAAATCTGAACTTGCTGGTGTTCTAATAACAATGTCTTTGGAATCTGTGATGTTGGGTTTTCTTTGTTCAAATTCATAACCGATATGTCTGAATTTTTCAGAAGTGTCTTTAAAATTCACAAACCCGATTTTTGGTTTAGAAGCATCATTTAGTTTTTTAAGTGATATAGGTAGAATTAATCCTTTGTCTATTAACATTTGCAGATATTCTTTCAAACCATAAAATGAATTGATATTCTTTAAATCTTTTTTGACTTCATTGACTGTCAATTTCTTACTTACACCCCAAACATCAGCAGGATTCCATTTGTTAACATCAGAAAAGAATTTTTCTCTTTTGTTAATTTCTTTGTATTTTTTGTAAATTTCATTAACCACTTTATTTTCATTATGAGTAGAAAATTCCAAGTCTTTGAATTTATCATGAAATTTACTAAAAATAGCGTTTGTTATATTTTTGAAATTTTCTTTCCATTTCTTGTTGTTCTTGAATTCTTCAGGAACATCATCTAAATCCTCAATTTTTTTATTTGTTTTCCATGCACGATTTAAAAGTGTAGAAATGTATTTTTCATATATTTCTGTTTCTTTAGTTCCTAAACCACTACCTTTGGTGCTTCCTTTGACAATAACTTTTATAGTTTTGTGGTCTTTAGATGGTGCAGGTATAATGATTGTTTCAACTGATGAAGAAAGAGAAGTTTTTTCTTTTCTGGTTTGAGGAAAATATTGTTTAAGAACTCTATATAAATCGTTTGTTAGTTTATTTCTGTCATCTATTTTTCCATCTATTCTTATAACTTCAACAGTTTTACCAGATTGCTTTTCCCATTTCTTAGTTTCAAGACCTGTATATTTTTTTTCAAGATAATTTTGAATACTTTTAACTACATTTTCACAGTCATCAGAACAGGATTCAAAAAGGAAAGATTTGAATGTCATCATTCTTTTCCTCCAGATTCTCTTGAATCTCTTTTTGTAATTGTTGAATTTCTTTTATGCTTTTCTTAACATCTTCTAAGTGTTTTTTCAATTCATCTAATATACTTTTCTGCTCTTTTATTTCCTCAATTATGTTAATGAGTTCATCTTTAAGACTCATTTTAGATAACTCCTTAAAGTATCAAAGTATTTCCATTCCTCTTCAGGAGTAAGTTTTTTGAATGTATCTAAATCATTATTTTTAATTGCTTCTCTAACTTTTGTTGCAGAAATATCTGAAGAGGTTCTTTTAATTTCTTTAACTTTTATGTCCAGGTTTAGCTTTTCTTTGTATCTTTTAATTTGTCCTTCATATGTTTTTACCCTGTCAGAACCACAATATAAAACTTCAGGTTCAAAACCTAATCTTCTACAATAATCTACTACATCTCCTATAAATCCTCTTGAAAACACTTGAATCATTACTTTGTTGTGGAAAATTTCTAAAAGAATTGTTTTTATTAAAGAAACAGGAAAAGGAGATTTAGGAGAAGGTTTACTTCCTTTAACTATTGCTATAAGAACATTTTTATGTTTTTTCAAAGCATTCTTTATTATTTCTACATGTGCTTTTGTTGGTGGTTGCATTCGTCCTATAATAACAGCACATGGTTTTTTACCTTTCTCTTTTGGGATATCATCAAGAGAATTTACATACCATATTTCCATGTTATTCTCCTTTTTCTCAAATTCTTTGAAATATTTAAGCAAGGTAAATAAAGGAAGAAAACATTTTACAGGAGGGTTAAGGTATGAAGAAATTTGTAATGAGTTTTCTTGGAATAGTTATGCTGGTTGGCATTTCCTTTGGAATGACCATGCATGATTGGTGCTGGAATGCAATTCAGGGTAAAAAAGCATGTGTTGTAATTTCTTCAGATGGATGTGTAAATCTTGAATTTGATAATTGTTCAGTATCTGCACCTTTTCCTTTTGGTTTTGTAAATGTAGAAATTGGTAATGAAACAGAAGAGTGCTTTTATAGATGTGATATATATGGACTTTCAATTTCTTGTAAACAATGGAACCTTGATATTCTTTGTCTTCCAAATCTTGAATTTCCAAATTATCTCTTATGTAATGTAGTTGTTCAGGAACCCTTTGTGATAGTAGTTGAGGAATCAGATAATGCAGATACAACATTGGATAATGAAACAACTATAAGTGATAATGAAACAATTTCTGATAATGAAACTTCAACTAATAGCACAGGAGAATAATGATTACATTAGAAGAATTTAAAAATCAGGTCAAAGATTTTGCAAGACCAAACAGGTTTAAAGTAGAAATTACTACACCTGTTGGTCAATTACCTGAAAAGTGTAAATTCTGTTGCAAAGGAGCTAAAATACCCAACTACGAGATTGGTAATATAGAATTGAAATATCTTGGACACAAAGTGAAAATAGGTGGTGATTATAATCATGGTAATTTGGTTTTGACATTCTTAAATGATTATGATTTTGAATGCAGAAAATTCTTTGAAAAATGGTTATTTTTTGAAGCAAATAAAGAAGGAAATAACGCAAGACCTGAAGAGTATTTAGCAAATTCTGTTGTTAAAGTTTTTCAACTTGGAAGAAGAGGAGAAATTTTAAGAACATATACATTTTGGCATTGTGTAATAATTGATATTTCAGAAATTGATTTATCAATGGATTCAGAAAGTCAAATTGAAGAATTTTCGGTTACAATAGAATACTCTTATTGGGAAGCATCATGACGTTGGATGAATTTTTATCACAAGTAAAATCAATTGCAAGACCAAATAGGTATATTGTTTTCATTCATTCACCGGTTGGCAATAACAGAACAGTTGAATTGTTTTGTCAAAGTTTAAACATAGAATCAACAAAAAATAATGTAGAAACAATGCTTTATTATGGAAAAAAGGTAATAATTCCAGGTGATACTGTTTTTGGTCAAATAACAGCAAGTTTTATTCTTGAATCAGAACATCAGGTGAGAGATTTCTTTATAAAATGGATGGAATATTCGCTTCAAACATTTCACGATAATACATTTGTTCAGGGGAATTTAAATAGAATTTTGCAAGGTTCTCTTGAAGTATATCAATTAGATGAAAGAGGAAACAAGAAGAAAAAATATGAATTTGAAGGTGTAGTTCCCATTGAAGTAGGTGGAATTCAATATTCTATGGAAAATGAAAATCAAATTTTGACACTTGATGTAACATTTGAATATCTGAAGAGGAATTCATGATACCAAATATACAACAATTAGCTCAATTTTTAGATAGAGGGACATTAAAGAGTAATAAATTTCTGGTAAGAATAATAGGAAAAGGATGGAATAAAGATTTTACAGCTATACAGGTAAATGTTCCTAATTTAAGCATTACATTTGAATATTCTTTCTTAAATGATAGATTTGTTTTTGCTCCCAAGGAAATAGAAGGACAGGATTTGATGATAACTTTTATTGACAATGCTCAAAGAGAAGTCTATAAATTCTTCTTTAAACAGATTTTTGAAATGTGCTATAATTTTGAAATTCCAAGGTTAAGAAAATTTCACGATGAAATTAAATTTGATAGAGTTGAAGTGATTCCATTAGACAGGGAAAACCAACCACAGACTCCGAATATTTTTGAAGATGTTGTTCCTTATGATGTAGCAGATTTAAACTTTTCTGCTAATGAAGAAGGAAAATCAATATTTGTAGCAGTAAAATTTAAGTATTCATTCCATAGATTGGGGTAAGGAAATGAGTGAAAAGATAAAATTTCTTCAGGATGTAGATACAAAAGAAGTAGAATTATATGCTAAAACACCTTTACCAGAAGACAAATCTAATAGGGTAGCTACAACAAAATGGGTTAAAGAACAAGGATTTGTAAAAGATGGTGATGAGGTAAATTCTCTAAAAATAAAGAATCTTAAGATAAATTCTTTACATGTTGGTGAATTAAGTTTTGATAAAATAAAGATTTTTGATAAAAATGGAAATGTTTTCAATTTTGAAAAGAATGAAGATGGAATAAACTTAAAGCTAATAGAAAAAATTAAAGATTTGACAAAGTGGTTTACCATTAGCGATGAAAACAACAATAAAGTTTTTCAGATAGATGAGCAAAATTCTTTTATAAAAACTTCTTCCTTTATAATGCAAATTGATGATGATGGAGAAAAAGCAGAAATTTTAAATGATTTGAATTTTTATCCTCATTTTGAAGGTTTAAAAGCTATAAGAACTTTATGGAATAGTGATGAAAGAAAACTTAAAATTTATCTTGAAGTAGGAGAAACAAATACAATTAAATTGATAGATGATGGAATTTTAAAGGGAAATTTAAAATATGATTCAGAACATTTTACTGTTGATTCAAATGGATTACATTTAAATCTCAATTTTACGGATGAAAGATATGTAAATTCAGAAGGCGATGATTACATAAATGGAAATTTTGAAGTAAGAGGTAATTTAACTGTTCAAGGAAATACAACTTTAAATGGACAAAAAACAGAAATAAATTCTGATTCTGTAGAAATTAAAGATTCTTTTGTAAGGATAAACACGTTAAATGCCAATACAAGTGGTTTTATTTTTAATGATGAAGGAATAGCTTTTTATTATGACAGACAAACCGGTGAATTTTACTTCAAGTATAGTGATTCTGAAATAGAAAAAGTAATTAGTGATAAAAACATATATGAAAGATTAGCTGCTGAAAATCCAATAGAAATAAATGTTGTAGATGAACAAGCAGTTTTCAAGTTAAAGTATAATCATTTACAATTTAGATTGAATGAAAATGGTGAATTAGAAATTTCTGAATCATATGAAACTATGAGATATGCTTTGAATGATTTAAGCAATGTTGATTCAAAAATTTTACTTTTAAAAGTTAAAGAGGTTGATGGTTCCGGTTCTGGATTAGATGCTGATTTATTAGATGGTCATGAATCAACTTATTTTGCTGTTAATGATGAAGTGGTTCATAAAACAGGTGATGAGGAAATTTCAGGAAATAAAATTTTTAAAGATGATGTTATTGTTCAAGGGAATTTAACTGTTCAAGGTGATTTAACAAGTGTTCAAACAACAAATCTGGAAATAGAAGATAATGTTATTACGTTGAATAAGGGAGAAGCTAACGGACAAGTAAGTTCCGGAATAGCAGGAATAGAAGTTGATAGAAGTCCTTCTAAACCTGCAAGATTAATTTTTGACGAATCTGATGATACATGGAAATTAGACTTTGGTGATGGGAATTTATATAAAATATATACAACAAAAGAACCTTTGAATGCTGATACTGTGGATGGTTATCAGGCAAGTGATTTCGCTTTTAATGATTTGAGAAATGTCAATGATTCTATTATTCTTAACAAATTGAAAAATGTAGATGGACATAATTCTGGTTTAGATGCTGATACATTAGATGGAAAACATGTTTCTCAGCTTGCAAATGTTGATTTGAGTAATGTAGAAGATAATGTTTTGTTAACTAAAATTAAAAATGTAGATGGTTCTGGTTCCGGATTGGATGCTGATTTATTAGATGGTTTTCATGCAAGTGATTTCGCTTTTGCTGATTTGAGGAATGTTGATGATGAAGTAGTAAGAAGTAAGGTTAATGGATTTTATCTGAGAAGGGATATGAATACAGGACCTATTGAAAACTGTCAGTTTAATTTAGGAAGTGAATCAAAAATGTGGAAAAACTTTTATGCATGTTATCATCATGGATATGAATTCAATGTAATAAATGCCGATTTAGCTGAAAAATACACAGTAAAAGGTAATCCCAAACCTGGTGATGTTGTTTTGATTAGTGAAGACGAAAATTATGATGGTGAAATTTCAAACGAGGTAGCAAGTGTAAGGGTTCTTGGTATAGTTTCAGAAAAACCAGGAATAATTTTAAACAAAGAAGAAAATGGAATTCCGATAGCTTTGAAAGGAAAAGTGAAATGTAAAGTAAAAGGTCCTGTTAAAAAGGGAGATGTTTTAGTTAGTTATTATAATGGCTATGCAATACCATTAAGTTTAATTTCTGAAAATGTTTCAAATTACGATAAAGTTGGTGTTGCTCTTGAATCTACTGATAAGGAAGAAGATTATATTTTAGTGAGGGTATAGAAATGAGTTTTTCAAAGATTAAAATTCAGAATGGAAATTTAGCTTTTGAGAATACGGATGGTAAAGTAAAAGAAATTACAAAATTTGCGTTTATTGATAAACAAAATAATCTTTTGAAAGATTATTGGGGTGAAACTTTTTATGACCCGAAAGTTTTGGAAGAATTGAAAGAACAATATAGGACAGGTAGAGAAGTGATAGAATTAGTTAGTTCTGAACAACCTATTAAACCTGGAACGATGGCATATATAAATGGAAAAATGATGTTTTATGATATAACAAAATCGGATGTGGCTAATTTTTCTTTAGGAGAGGTAGTTTCTATTGTTGAAGAAGGAACAAATTATGTTATAGTTACTACAAATGATAATTCAAATTTTGAAAAAATAAGAGATGGAATTTATTTTCTTGTAAGAAGAGAAAATGAAAATGGAATTCCAGAAGATGTTCCTCAACCTTTTAGAGTTGAAGTTGTTGATGAAAATCAGAAAAAATTGAAGTTGATTAAAATAGATTTAAACACATTGGAAGATGCAGATTCTAAACCTGATGTTCAAGTTCATGATATTATAGTTCAAGCTGGTTCTTGGCAAATGATTCTTTCTGAATCTTCTCAAATTCAAAGTCAATCTGAAGGAGAATTAAGTAAAGATGAAATAAGAAAAATGTTGCCTTCAATTCAAAATCAAATACAAACATTACAAGCATATCTTGAGGCAATGGAAAATGCAGGTTATACAGAAGATGATCCTGAATATGTGAAAACACAAAGACAATTAGAATATCAACAGGCATTATATGACTTTTATAATGCTTTGATAAATTGTAGTTCTTGTGATCCTAATGATGAATCAACTTGGACTTCAGAAGTAAGAAATAAAAAACAAGCACTTGACCAGGCTAAAGAGAACTTGAATATACCACCTCCATCTACAAAGGAAGTTATAATAAAGACAATTGAAAAAATAGCTCTTTCTGTTATGGGTTCTATTGATATATACCTTACAGGATATTATGAAGACCCACCTTCAGATTTAACTTCAACAGGAGTTCCTGAATGGGTTAGTGATGTTTCAATTACAAATGTTTCAACTGCTCATTTTAGAGGAACTTCTGTTGGTATAAAAGGACTTAAAGAAGATTGGGGTCCTAATTATATGGTAATTAAAGCATCTTATAATGCTGATGTAAAATGTAGAAGTGATATTTCATTTATTATAGATGTTGCGAAAGTAGCAGGAGTTGAACAACAAAGAGGAAATTATAGATATGAAGCATTTTCTGCTCTTTTTAAAGTAAGAGAAAGGAATTTCTGGGATTATGATGGTGGAAATGTTACTTGGGAATATTATGTTAATATGGTTCCTTTGACTACTGATCCTGATAGTGAAGATTATGGAAAATACAGAATTTCTTGTCAGATTATGGCTTATAAAGATTACCACAATGCTAATTTGGGAGCAAGATGGTTTGCTACTTTGAATAAATTTAGAGGGTTTTAAATGAAGAAATTTTCTATCCCTTATACAAAAGGAATAGGTGAAATAGGAATAGATTTTGATTTAGTTTCTGATTTGTATTTTTCTGATGGTCTTTTTAAATCGGCAAGGGATATTTCTTTATCAAGAGAAGAAAAAGAAGAAATTTTTTATCTTAAAAAAGTATTAGGTATGAAATTGAATTATCTCATTAATCCGTCTTTCTATGATTTAGATTTTTACTTAAATCTTAAAAATGTTTTTCGCAAAATAGAAATTTTGAAAGAAGTTTATGATATAGATTTTTTAACTTTAAACAATACTTATTTGATAGCAATTTATGAGTTTAGGAAATTGCTTTTTGACCTGAATATTGAAATAAAACTTTCGGTTAATTGTAGGGTAGATTCTCTTGAAAAATTAAAGCTATTTCATCAAGACTTTGCAATAAAACATTTTTATCTTGATAGAAACTTGAATAGAAATTATGAAGAGTTAAAAAAGTGTATAAAATATGCAATGGAGAATAATTTAAATATTTCACTTTTAGTGAATGAAGGTTGTTTACCGAACTGTCCTTATAAAAAGTTTTGTGATGATTTAGTTGTTTTTGAGAGTAATCTTACTGATGAAGAGAAGAGAAAAGAAATTCAAGAGCTAAAACATAATATAGGTTGTGTTTCTGATTTTCAAAATGAACCGTGGAGAGGTTTACAATCTCCTTGGATTTCACCTTTGTGGGTAGATTATTATGACTATGTTGACTTTAAGATAGCAGGAAGAAACAAACATAAATTTGTTTTGAAAGAAATTATAGATGCTTATTTTAATAGAAAAGGAAACTTGCAATTATATAAAGCATTTTCCACATTTAGAGTTTATGATAACATAACTTTTTATGATTTAGAAGAATTTGATTTTTTTAGTCATGTAAAAAATTGTAAATTAAATTGTCATTCATGCTCATTTTGTAAAAATGTTTATTTAAAACTTATGGAGGAGAAATATGCCTAAAGTAGAAGTAAAAGAGAAAGCAAGAGAAATTCGCTTAGAAAATATTCTTCTTCCTTCTTTTGATAAACGTGTTGTTGAATTTCTAAAAGAAGATGTTCCTTATAATCCTTCTTATCATTATTACATAAAATATCACAAGACAGAAAATAATAGAATTATTGGTTTGATAGGATTGCCTTTTGAAGTTGAGTATTTTGAAACTATAAATCCAAATGAAATTGGTTTTGCTAAAGTTGATATTGATGAAAAAGAATATAAAATAATCAAACTTTCAATTTTAATGAAGGACTTTTTAACGTTTTATGATGAAGAAAACGATATTGTTTATTACAGAAGATTATTTGCTGATTTGGAAAAAGGTGAATACGATGTGAGAGATGGACGAATTTTTAATGATGATAATGTTGTAGTTTTAAGAGTTTTTGCTCTTGATAACAATGATAATCCTTCTGATGATATTCAGGAAATACATGTAAAAATTTTACGAATGGGTGGTGATTCAATGCCTGTGCCAGATATTAAAATTAAAGTGCTGGATGAAAAGGGAGAAAGAGAATTGAATAAAGAAAAAAGAAAAGATATTGTTAAAAATGGTGCACAATTAATTGTAGATTTAAGAAATTTAAAAGGAGAATTTGCTACGCTCCGATTAAAGGCATTTGTTCCTAATGTAAAAAAGTGGTGGTTGACTCATTATTTGGAATTTAAGAAAGTTTAAATAACCATAAGAAAAATCTTTGAGGGAAAAGGTAAATGAGAGAGCAAAATATTTGTGCTATACAGAGATGGTCTAATAATGCTTCAACACAACTTGTTTCTGATATAGGTCCTTTAGATGTTAAAATATCTATTACACCGGGTTCAGGAAAAAATTTCCCTGATATACATTACAATCAATATTTTCTTATTACGGTTATAGACCCAAATACATGTTCTTATGAAATAATGAAAGTAATAGATAAATCTGATGATTCATTTACTGTTATTAGAGGTCAAGAAGGGACAGTTCCGCAACCATTTTCAGCAGGTTCTCTTGTTGAATTAAGATTAACAGCTGGAACTCTTGAAAATTTAAGAAATCTTGGATTATGTTGTGTAGAATACACTTTTATTCAAAGTGAACCAAGAGAAGTCTGGGAAATACAGCATAATTTAGGTTGTTATCCTAATGTTTTAACTTTCAATGAAAAGGATGAATTAATTGTTGGAAAAGTTAAATACTGTGATGAAAATAAAATTCAAATCTACTTTGGAGTTCCTGTAAAAGGAAAAGCATACTTAACATCAAGTGATATATCACTAAGGGATAAAATAGTAAAGATTTTAAATTTGTTAAATGAAATTAAAGAGGATTATGGAGGAGTCATGAAAAAGGTTGACACAACTTTATGTTCTATAAAAGATTTGTTAGGACATTTGGCTGAATGTTATGATATTACACCTGAGAAACTACTTGAATTGATTCAAAGAGTAGATGGTCATGGTTCAAAACTTGATGCTGATACAGTAGATGGTCTTCATGCTGATGCTTTTGCTCTAAAAGATTTAACTAATGTTGATCCTTCACTTCTTATAGAGATTTTAAAGAATTCTAATCTTCAAATATCAAACGCTGATACAGTAGATGGTTTTCATGCAGAAGATTTGATAGAAGAAGCATGTAGGAGATGTGGAGGAGGACAACCTGAAGTAAAAGTAACAGACCCTCTTGTAGAAGGACCTTCTCAGGCATTAACAGGAACAACAATAAAATTGAAAGCATTTGGTTCCACATCAAATGCTTCTGATACAATTAGATATGAATGGAAATTGCCTGACAATACAAAAAGAACAACAAATGAGGGAGAAGAATTAGAATATACTATACCTGATGATTTGGCAAATGGAACAATTCTTACCTTTATGGTAAGAGCAATTGATGGTGAAGGTAATTATTCAGGATATACAACTCATAACGTTACTGTAAAAATAAACACTTCTGGTGAAGTAACAAATCCTGTTGTATCAGGACCTCAAGAAGTAACAGCAGGAGAACTTGTAACATTTAGGGCAACAGGTTCTACTTCTTCTGTTGAAGGTGGTAATCCTGTTGTATATCATTGGACTCTTCCAGATGGAACAGAATCAACAGGTGAAACAGTAACATGGAGAGTTCCTCAGAATGCTGCTAATGGAATTACATATACCATTTATGTCTATGCTGAAGATAGATATGGAAATATTTCAAATACAGTTTCTTATCAGGTAAAAGTTAGAAATGAAGGAGAAGTAAATTCTCCACAGGTTTCAGGACCTTCAACAGCTAAACCTGGTGAAACTGTAACTCTTGTTGCTTCTGGTTCCTCTTCTTCAATTCCTGGTGCTACAATAACTTATATCTGGACAATGCCCGATGGTTCTACAAAAACAGGAGCAAGTATAACATATCAAATTCCATCTGATGCTCATCAGGGAGATACTTTAACGTTTAAAGTTAAAGCAAGAGATAATTTTGGTAATGAATCTAATGAAGTTTCACATACAATTACAGTAGAAACAACAGGAACAGTTACACAACCATCAATTGTGGGTCCTGCTACTGTAAAAGCAGGCGAAACAATAACATTAACTGCTTCTGGTTCTACATCTTCTGTTCCTGGTGCTATAATAACATATGAATGGACATTACCTGACAATACAACAAAAACAGGAAATTCTATAACATATCATATTCCTAATGATGCTCAAACAGGAAATACATTTAGGTTTATAGTTATTGCTAAGGATAATTATGGTAATCAATCTCTACCAGCTGAAAAAACAGTAACGGTAAACAACAATACAACAGTTACAGCACCTGTAGTTTCAGGTCCTACTGAAGCATATCCAGGTGAAACAATAACATTGACTGCTTCCGGTTCTACATCAGAGTTTGGTGGAATAACATATCATTGGACACTTCCTAACGGAAATACAATGATAGGTTCTTCTATTTCTTATACTATTCCATCAGCTGCTTCTTCCGGAACCACATATACATTTATGGTTTATGCTGAAGATAGCAAAGGGAATAAATCTACTACTACATCCTATACTGTAAGAGTTAAGTCAGGAACTGTTTCAGCACCAACAATAGATGGACCTACAACTGCTTCTGTTGGTGAAACAATAACATTAACTGCTTCTGGTTCCTCTTCTTCAATTCCTGGTGCTACGATAACATATCATTGGACATTGCCTGATGGTAGCATAAGAGTTAATTCTTCTGTTTCTTATACAGTAAGAGATTCAGATGAAGGAAGGACTTTAACATTTAGAGTTTATGCAGAAGATAATTATGGAAATAGGTCAACAACGGTTTCACATAATGTGACGGTTTCAGAAGGATTTAAAATAACAAGTGTTGATTATTATAGATGTAAAAAGGTATCTGATATTTCTAAACTTGAAAACCAAGATGAGTTAAATGATTTGAATAATTATGAATATGTTGGTCATCTTTCTAACTCAACGGTTTTTTCAGATGGTGGAGTTTATGCATTCAAAGTTAATGCTAATAAAACTATAAGTTCTGCTAATGTGTCAATAGAAGCTATTTCTAATGATGCAGATGAACCTGTTGATGGTTATCTTGTTCAATTTGGAAATGGTGTTAGAGAAACAAATATTAAAAAGATTTTTGCTCCCTATTCTGCATTTACAAGAGATTCTGGATTACCAAGTTTTAAATTGAAATTTACAGTAACATCTACTTCAGGAGAAACAGCAGAAGTTGAATATACTGTTAAAGTTCAGGAAGTAGCAGATATTGTTGTTGATTTACATGATGTAAATGATAATTATTTCTTTTCTGTTCCCATAACAGAAGATTCATCTAATTATATTGTAGGATTCAACAAATATAGTTATTCAGCAAATGATTGGAGTTATTTGAAATATTATAAAATTCCTAAACTTTCTTCGTTTCCATCTTTATGGAATTCTACTACGCATTCTGCTTCTGCTGTTGAATTTTCAACAACTTCAAAAGCAGTAAAGATATGGGGTAAAGCGTTAACTAATTATTATACAGGCGAATATAATGATGAACCAGCTGCTTGGGTTTATAACAATGGTCGCTTGGAATATTATCCTCTATTGAGTAGTAGTAATTATGCAGATTTAGTTTTCTGTTCTGAAAATAATAATCCATCTAATTTGTCTGGTGTTCTATTTTCAGCTATAAAATCAGGAGGTGTTTTAGTTCAAGAATACACAAACGGTCATTTAGATGGTAATTGGAAAGTTGATTCGGTTACGTATTTGCTTTCTGATGGAGTAATAGTTGGTTCAACATGTTTTGTTAGAGGAGCAGACCTCTTAATTTATAGGAAAGGAAATTCAACAGCATATAGGTATGTATGGGGTAAAAATAATAATGAAATGTGTTATACATTGGATTATGATGGAAGAAATATTTATTGGGGTGGAGATGAAAATGGTTATCCTGTAATATTCATAATTTCACCATCATCCTATTCTTCATTGTCAGTTAAAAAATACAAGTTTGGTGAATCAGCTGATGGAAGAGTGGCTATTATAAAAGTAATAGGTAATTATTTGGTAGCTACAACACATCATAAGATTTACATTTTTAAGAAACCAAGTTCTTCTATGCCTTCTTCATTAAAAATGATAGGAGAAGTTTACTTTGGTGATGATTTAGGTTATTTTGCTGCTTTTCCAATTGAAACAAGATATGTAGGTGGAAATAAGTATCTTGTTTGTCAGATAGCATGGGAAGAAGCTGTTGGTGTTGTTTATATCAATTTGAGTAGGATAGAATCTTCACATCTTGTTTTTAATGGTGATTTTAATCAAAATGGCAAATATAAATTGTATTTCTATGGTGGTTTTGAAGAAAACATATCAGGAATAACAACATCATTTTCAAGAACATCATTAACGAGAACAACACATTCTCCAAGTGCCGCTTCTGGTTCAAATGGTTCCAAATCATTCTCTACATCAAGAACATTTGTAACAATAACAATTTCTTAAAGGAGTGAAGAGAAATGTATGTAATTTATGACGAAAGATTTGAAAGAGTAGTAAAAATAGCTTCAGAAGTAGATATCGCTTTGAAATCAAAACCATGGATAAAAGTGTATGAAACAGATGCAATTACAGAAGAAAATCTTAAGGAAATCCTCAAAACGAAAGAAGTTTTAATTGAAAATGGTGAGGTAGTTTTGAAAGATAAAGAAATTCCATTTGGAAAACAAGAAAGTTTAAAGGAAAGAGCAAAAAAAGCACTTGATAATGTAATTACATGGCATATTGAATATAACTATCCTTCTCAAAAACAAAGAGGTGATGAGAAAGATATAGAATTTTGGGGAACATTTTTAATTCAAAAACTAAATTATGATGAACAAACTATAAGAAAAACAATTTATGAAAGTGCTGCAAAGATAATAGAAGGAGAAACAACATTTAAAGATGAAGTTAAAAGATTATCAACAGATGCTGATGGAAATCCTATTATAGTTCAGTATGCAGGTAATGAAATAAACATTAGTGAAGCATGGGAGCAACTAATAAAAGCAGCAATAAGAATTACATGGTTGCAAATGGTTAAGAGGAAATATAAGGAAATTTTAAATGAGTTAGAAAATAGTGAAGATGAAATGGAATTTTATAAATGGATACATAGAGAAATAACATGTAAACAGGGTCCAGTTACTATAATAAGGGATAGAACATACTTTGCAGGATTTGATTTCCTTCCTTTAATTGAAGAAGTCTAAAAGGATAATTGAAAATAAATGAGAAGAGGGAGAGAAACAATCTCTCCCTCTTTTTTTTTCACTATTCTTCTCTTAGCCAGTAGTCAAATCTGAATGTAACAGTAAATTCTGCTAATGCATCTGTTGTATCATAGGAAAGGTCAACAGGAGAAATTGTAGTTGGAAAAGCACCGATAAGTTTATACTTAGCAAGAGTTTCTCCGCTTCTTCCTAACTGTTCAACTTCAATATCCCTCTTATAATTTGCAGGTTCTTCTCTTACATTAGAAGCGTTTCTTGTAACTTCAGCAATAAAGTTAATCCATTCTTCCATAATAGTTCTTGCTACATTTTCATAATCCTGTATAAATGTTACATCCCATGTATCAAATGTTGGGTCTCCTGCAAGATACATAGCCATACCTTGCCAGTTAACAGCAATTTCTCCTATATTCCTGCCTGGAACAGAAGAAGATTTGGCAAGGAAAGTTAGTTTTTCACTCCTTCCTCCAACAGGAGGAGTGAAAGTAATCCAATACCTATTAGGTCTAATTCCATCTTTTAGTGTGTTTTTAAAAGTTTCAAGAGTTATATCAGCCATTTTCTCCCTCTCCTAATGATTTTTTCTCACAAGTATTTACAACATATGCTATCAACTTTTTTGGCTTAAATAAATAACAGCATGAGAAAGATTTTTTTCATAATTTTCTTTTTGATATGGTTATTAACACAAGGATATTCTAAGTCTTTATGTTTATACTTTTATGGTTCTGTTTTTTCTCTTTCTTCATTCAATGCTTACATTAATTTTTTTGAAAAAAAGTTTGAAATTAGAGGATTTGATGAAATCTATATAATTTTTCTTGAGAACATTTATAAAGAAGTTTATTACTATGAATATGCAGATACAGTTAAACAACTTAATGAAGTTTTTAAGTCTTGTTCAAAGAATATTGTTTTTGATGAGGAGATAATAAATTTATATCACAATGTTGTTTCAAAAAATAAGTATTGTCTTGTTGTAAAGCAAAATCTTTGTTCATGTCTTCAGAAGTTTTTTAAACAGATAAAGTATTCTAAAATTTATGTTTTTTATGATACTAACACTATGATTTCTGAAATAAATAAATCTCAGTTTCAAGAATGCATGAAAGATTGGGATGTAGAATATATTTCTTTTGATACAACAGTAAAACTTGATAATTATCTTCTTTCTCATAAATTTTCAACTTCAGATGTGATTGTAAACCTAATTTATTCATTAAACCAAGATTACAAAAGAGTAGATGAAGTTTATGTTATGCGTGTTTTGGCTTATAAATTTAAAGAAAATCTTTTGATTTCAAATCGTTATATGATGATAAGATATGGAGCAGATATTGTATATGACATAGATTACAGAAAAATTTTTGAAGAGCTAAAACAATACATATATAGTTCTAAGTGTGAAGTTCTTAATAAGAAATATGAAATATTCTTTAATACACATTCGAATAAACCATTAATGAAGTTTATACTCCAAAATTACAAAAAGATAAACAAGGTATTTTGATGGTTAAAATAGAGAAATTTGTAAAAGAAAATTGGATATGGCTTTCTGTGATTTGTTTTGTATTTCTTATTTTATTTTCTCATGATCCAAGGGTCAAAAAGGAAAAACTTAAGAAAGAAGAGATATTTAGAATAGTTTGTTCAAATGAAATTTGTATAAAAAGAAATGGAATTGTAGTTTGTAAACATTTAATGAATAATAGAAGAATTGCAATTTCAATAAAGAAAATACATGGAAAAGCACAACAGATAATCTTTATGGATGTAGATGGGTTATGTGAGGAGTAGAAATGGATTTCTCATTTCTTTATAATCTTTCATGTGATGCTTTAAAAATCATTTCAATAGGACTTGCATTTGCTGTTGCTTTTTTAGTTAAAAAAGTCTTTTTGAATAAAGAATTTGAAGAAAATTTACAACAACAATTAAAAACATCAAAAAATGAAATAAAAGATGAAATACAAGATACTAAAGAAGTAATGTATTCAAAGATTGAAACTGTTTTAAATAAAATTGAGGAGCGATTGAATACCATTCAGAAAGAAATAGATGAATTAGACCGAAAACTTAAGGAAATTGATAATAAAGTAATGCAAACTGCAATTTCTTTGGAGGAAGGAGAAAAGGTAGTTCAGAATATGGCTAATGAAATACAGCGAATGTCTTTATCAATAGAAAATTATAAATCACAGGTAATTCAAGAGATTAAAAATGAATTAAAAGAGTTTGGTTTCTTTATGAGGATGAAAAATGTTTGAAGACATAAGAATAGAAAATTTAAGCCAGGATTTGCAAAAAATATTTGTTCTAAAAACAAGTAAAGAAGTATCGTTTCAAGGTTTATCTAACAGAATTGATGAACTTGAAAGAGAATGTCAAAAGCTGATTTATCATGGAATGTTAAGATTCTGGAATGTTGTTACAGATTTAGTTTCTCTTATTGTTTTTGATGGTTTGTTCATTAAAAACACTATTCAAAGGTTTTTCCAAAGAGATGGAATAACATCGTTTATAGATTTTGCTTCAAAATATAATGTTCCTCAAAAATATCTTGATTTCATAATAGACTATACAGCTTATAATCGTTTTCTTTTCCTGACAAAATATAATGAATATTTGGAAAATCCTTGTTATGAAAAATATGAAGAGTTAGTTGATACAGGTATAGAAATAGCAAATATAAGATTTTGGGAAGTAAAAGGATTGAATTTTACTTGCCATATATTTGATGAAGGCAATTTTACTTATGATTGTATTGGTCAAGGAAAATGTGAAGTTGAAAATCCGCATTTGAGAATATATCTATTTTATGAATATTTTCTTTTAGATGAAATAGATGTTTTTGATATTTTCTTATCTTCTATATCAAGATATTTTACAAATTATCCAAAAAATTTTAAATTTGTAATAGATCTAAAATTTCTTAGGAAGAGATTATATGAAATCGAAAAGAATAGAATAATCAATCCGGGAAGGATTACCAAATTTAAAATGGATCTTGAAACTATTTCGCAGAAACCTGTTGAAATAAATTCAGAAGAATGTTTCAAGAGATTGAAAGAAATATGGGATGGTAAAGAATAATGGCTGTATATGATTGGTTAAAGAGTGTAAATTTTAACATTATTCTTCATCCTGATAGTAGAAAACTTGAATTTATGGTTCAGGAGGTAAATATACCTGGATTTACACTTGGTGATGTAATGATAGGACATCCTGCACAATCTTTTCATCATATAGGAGATAATATTACATGGAATCCTCTTGTGCTCACTATTTTATGTGATGAAGACCTTGAAGCATATTTGGAATGTTACAATTTGATAACAAAAACAAAGAATCCAAGAACAGCTGAATTGGTTATAGATGTAATAAAATTTGATGCTATTCTTATGATAACAACAAACAAAATGAATTACAATTATGAGTTTTTCTTCAGGGATTGTTGGATTTTTGATTTGTCAGATTTAAGAGTAGCTGTTTCAGAAGAAGATGCTTCTCCGATAACATTTAATGTTACGATTTATTACGATTATTTTGATGTGAGGAAAATAGAAAAATGATAACTTTCAAGGAATTTCTCATAGAGAAAAAACTTGAGAAAATCAAAAAGAAATTTGGTAAAGAAGAATTCTATTTCTATAAAGGCGGAAGATATTTGAGACAAAAACTTGCAACAAGACATGGATGTTCAGGAGAATATAGAATAATTCCTGTTAAAGGAAAACCGAGTAGAAAACTTCTAATTTGTATAACAAAGAAAAAAGGACCTCGTGGAGGGAAAACAAAAGTTTTAGCTTTATTGAGAGATATAAAGAGAACAAAAAAGACACATGACCCTAAAGCTAATAAAGCGTTAAAGTGGATGAAAAAGAAGAAAAAAGAAATGGAAAGAGGTAAATAAAATTGTGAAAAATTCTAAGAGGAGGATAGAAATGGTATCTTTTAAGGAACTATTTGAAAATGCTTATAAGGAAGTAGTTGAGGAACAGAAATTGGATTTGACAGATGAAGATATAAAAGATGGTTATGAAGATGGAATGGAAATTAATTTGAAAGATGAAACTGGTTTGAATGATGCTGGTATAGAAAAACTTGTAAAGATGTTGAAGACTGAGGAACCTGATGAAATAGAAGTTAAAGAAGGTGGAATAGTAATAATAAAATCTCCTGAAGCATATAAAGAATTTCTCAGGATGCTTGAACTTGTTGGTGAGGAATTAACGGAAGCTAAAGTTGTTATAAAAGTTAAACATCCTGGAATTCTTGAAGTTCCTCCTGGTAAGAAAGTAAATGAACTTCCTGTTGAACACTTTATAAAACTTGCTAAAAAGAAAGGTTATGCTGCAATAATAAGAGCATTGAACAATCTCCAGATTTGGAATAAGAATAGGAATAAAGAATTGAGTGAATGGGCAAAGAAAATGAAAGAACAGTTGAGGAAAGCAAGGGAGCAGGGTAAGATATAAGGAATGATTAGAAATATAGGTTATAACATTTTTCCAAAGTTTAAAGATTTTAAACTTTTGGAATTATTCAAGGAAAGTAGTTTATTTTCATCATTTGTTTTTGATGGAATGCTTTCTATTTTACCTGTAACAATAGGTGGTGCTCAAACTAAAGAATTATATTTCTACTCAGAAGAGAAACCGAAAAGATGGAAAGATGAAATATTGTATATTTCAGGTAGAGATACGAACATAGAATGGAATAAAACTGATTGGAACATTACAATTCCTATAAATGAATTTTCTAATGGAGTAAAACATAAATGTTTTGATACGGGAACTACAGGGAATACTACAAAATTTGTAAGAATTATAGGATTAGATATTTCAAAACCTTTTACAATTTCTGCACTTTTTAGAAAGAATGTCAATAATAGTTCAATGAATACATATATTTCAATTGCAGATAACGAAATTGATAATAGAATTCTGATTCATGATATTGATAAATTTTATATAGTGTTTAATCAAAATACCTACACATTTTCTGATTTTCTTTTTGAAATTGGAAAATGGTATCATTTAGTTGTTTCTTATGATGGAAATGTAGCATCTGTATATGTGAACGGAATCAAGATTTTTTCATCTGAAGTTTCTTTTAAATCGTATCCTCATTGTTTGTATTTTGCTCAAGACCAGGATAGTTATAGTGGCAATTTAGATTCAAAGCAATGTTTTCTTGGTAAGATTTCAGATATTAGGATTTTCAACAGATGTTTGTCAGAAGGAGAAATAAAGGAATTAACTGATTATGAACTTCCAAGACCTGATTATTTCTTTGACGATTTTGAAAAATTTGAAGATGAAATATGGATTGATAATGGAGTGGATTCAAAAACCTACAAATATACTTTTCTCAAATTAACTAACAACATTGTATGGGAAGAAGAAGAGCAGTTCTTTAATAAAAGTTTACAAACAAAAAAGACATTTGATTTGAATAAAGGAATTAGAGTTTTGGTAAACTTAAAATTATTAAATGTTGATAGTGATGTGTTTTTCTTTGTTGTTGGTAATGATGGAAAGACGATAATTCTTCTGGATAACAACAATAGCAATATAGGAATTTGGGATAATTATCATTCAAGTTCAAATTACGGTAATCATGTGGAATATCAAGGAAAATTTGGAACTTCTTGGACTTCTATAATAATAGATTTTATAAATGGAAAAGTAAGGTATTTTGATACTGAAGGTAGAAAATTATCTCTTGAAACAAGCAATCTTTCTACATATTCTTCTCTTTATTTTTTGAATGATGTAGAAAATACAAACCATTATACACTTTTTGATAGTATAGCTATTTTTCCTGTTTCTGCAAAAGAAGAGTTAATTATAGAAGATATTCAAGAGGAAACAGGTTTTTTTACATTAGGGAAGAAAAAGTTTGAAAAAAGAATAAAAATCAAATTCAATAATCCAAATGAGGAAAGTTTAAAGGATTATCCGTTTGTTCTAAAACCTGATGATTACAATCTAAATCTTGTTTTCTTTGGGAAGAAATGAAAAATGATGGCTTCTATCAAATATATGATATCTATCCCTATCTAAAAAACCCTCAAAAATACAAAGGTTATCGTCCTATAACCTGTCGCTCTTCATGGGAAATTAAGTTTATAATTAGATTTCTTGACATTCATCCTTCTGTTTTAGAATGGTCAAGCGAGTCAATAGTGATTCCTTATGTTAATCCGATTGATAAGAAAGTTCACAGGTATTTTCCTGATTTTTGGATGAAGATAAAAGATGCTGAAGGTAAAATAAAAGAATATCTTGTAGAAATTAAACCAAAATATCAAACACAACCTCCTCCTCAAAGGAAAAGAAAAACGAAAAAATATCTTCAAGAAGTTCAAACATATGTAGTAAATCAAGCAAAATGGGAAGCAGCCAAGAAATACGCTAAAAATCACAATATGGAATTTTTAATAATAACCGAGGACTTTATTCCAGGAGTTTAAAATGGCTTTAAAAGACTACATAAAAAAGGAGTTTAAAGGGGATTTCAATGCTTTTGTGAATTCCAAACCTGAAGAGTTTGTAAATGATATATTTTTTGTTAACTTTTTTGGGTTTTATTCATTGATGGCTAAATTTATGGATAACCCAAAAGTAAAATCTTACATGAAAAAATCTTTACATGAAGTTAAAGAAATAAAAGAAAAAACTGATTTTGCTTTGGCATATAAAATTTGGAGACACAAGTATATTTCGCCAAGGTATAGTTTTAAGGATTTTTATGAATTAATGATAGAAGATTTAAAAAGAGGAGATGTTTATCTTAGAGATGACCATTGGAAAGACATTGAAATTGCTTATAAAACAAGTCTTAAACCTTCTCAGAGAATTAGAAAGATAATTGATGCTCTCTTAAAAAAGAAGATAACTTTGTATCATTTAATTTCCCTTTTTGTTCCTATAATTCAGAGAAATAAAAACGTTTATGAGAATTTATATACATTTGTAAGATTGTTAAAAATACAACCTTTAAAACTTTCTGAAATTTTAAAAGATGAAGAAGAAAAAAAGGAAAAAGAAGAGAACAAAAAGAAAGAAGATTTTAAGACTTATAAAGAAGTTTTTGAATATTTTAAGGATGATTATCTCAAAGGTTTAATTTGTAAACATTGTTTAAATTTGCTAAATCCTAAGATTTCTTTAAAAGATTTAAAATCGTCAATTTCATCTCTTTACATGAATACTTCTGATGTTTTTTATAGTCTTTTGAAAGATTATACAACTGAAGAGAAAATTGATAAAATTAGAGATGAGTATGTGTATGATTTGTTGAGTAAGAATTTCTGGAAACTTGTAAATCTTTCCAGGACAGATAAGGAAAAGTTATTTTATCTTTTTGGTTTTGCACTTCCTTTGAAAAATGACATCAAGGTTGATAAAAGATTTTTAATGAAATATATTGCTGGACAAGTTTCTGAAAAAACAGTTAAACAATATTTGATAGGAACAGTTGCTTTTGCTAAAAAGCAAGGTAAGAGATTAAATTTATATGATTTTGTTTCTTATGAGTTTATAAGTTTTCCTTATCAAAGAAGAGAAGAAATAGAAAAAGCAATTTCTTCTATGAAAAGGACTTTACCTGATAAAGTTCTGATATTTCTTAATCTTTGTTTTCTTGAAACAGTTAAAAATAAGATAGAAAAGTTTGGAGAAAAAGAATGGAAAATTCTTTCAAAATGGTTTGAGCAGTTTTCATTTTCTGAATATAAAACTGAAATCCTTTCTTTATTTGATGATAAAATACAAGTAGTAAAAGATTCGCTTGATGCTGAAAAATTTATTGAAAAAGCAAAGAAAATAGATGAGGAGTTATTTAATCAAATTTTTGTAGAAGGTATAAACACAGAAGAAATTGAAGAAGAAGAATTTTCTGTTGTTATAGAAAAAGTTAGGAAAAATAAACGCTTAGAAAAAGACTTTCTTATAGATGCTCTTTCCTCTTCTATTTTTGAAAATGGTGAGGAATATGGAAGATTATTTGCTTATATAGAATCTGCTTTATTTGATAAGGAATTAATAGAATTTCCTTTAACCAGAAGTTCTGAATTTAAAAAATCTTTTTTTGAAGGTTTAAGTGATGAACTTGCTTATTATGCTGATGAAGAAGTAATAAAAAGATTAACTTCTTCAAAAACAAATTATCAAAGAGAATATTTTTACTCAATTGTAGATTTTGTTTCTAATCTTTCTCAAGATGCGAAAGAAGTTATCTATGCTCATTCTTCTAATGAAGCACTTTCAAAATATATAGTTTATTTCTTTTTTAATGAAAAGAAAGCATCTGAAATCATAAAGAGAAAATTTGAAGTGAGAGATGTTTTAGATTGTGCTTTATTTACAGCAGAATTGGAATTAAATCCAAAACAGTTAAAAAGACTTGTTCCATTTTTAAAGGAAAATTTATTGAAAAATATCTTTTTAAATTTGAAAAAAGAAGAATGCATAAAATTTTACACCTATCTGTTTGCTAATCAATCGGAATTTACAAAGGAAGAGTATTTGTATTTGTTAGGTTTAGCATTTGGAAGTTTTGCCAAAGATACTTCATCATTTGAAAAGTTTTTAATGTCTGGATTTATATCCTTTTTAGACTTCTTGTATGAAAAAGAAGTCTTAGAAATCATTGAACAAGACAAATACATAAGGGAAATACTTGAAAACTATATTGAAACTCTTGATGATTTACCTGGTGATATTCAATTTCCTTCTTATGTTTATGATAAGTTTTTTAAAGATACGAAATCTATTTTAAAATGGTATGATGAAAAAACAAAAGATGCAACAATTATAGGAAAAACCCTTTCTACTTATGCTACTGTTTCTTATCTTGTTAGAAATAAAGCATCTCTTTCAGATTTTAAAAAGTTTATCAAAATAGCAAAAGAGTCTAAAGCTACACCATATGCTTATCTTCCTGTTATTTTTAATCATTTATTAGATGAACCAAAGAAACTTGAGAAAATAATAAAAGAATTACCAGAAGTAGCAATTGAGGCATATCTTCAATCTGAATTTGGAATTAAACCTAAATCAGGATACATTTATTCTTCAAATCCTTCAGGAGAAGATTTCCAAAAATTTACTTCAACAATTTTTAGTGATTTGAAAAAGTATGGAACTATTTTTAAGAGTATTTTTGATAAAATTCAAGATAGAAAAGTAATTAATCAAGTTTTTACACATTACATTTTCCTTTATCTCAAAAAAGAAGCATTGAAACCAGAAAATTCAAAGGGACTAATAGTTTTAACAATGGATGATGAAATGTTAAAAGCAGCTATGAAATTTAATGATATAAAAATTCCAAGAATGAGAAGAAAGAAAAATGAAACTCTTGGTGATTTCTTTTTAAGATTAAAAGAAAAAATATCTGATATAGAGGAAATAGTTCCTGAACCTAAAATTGAACCTATTGAAATGGATGAAGAAGGTCTTTTAAAGGAAACACTTTATTTGAATCAATTTCTTTCTTATCCTCCAAGACATGGAAATATAGCACCTAAAGTTTTAAAAGTTTGGGAAGCAAATATTGTAAAACCTGAATTTTATGAAT
>Ga0256837_1000224_pt1 | contig 50989 bp, 52 predicted proteins | sample 4562384metaG_FD_185976 | JGI IMG/M metagenome (GOLD analysis project Ga0256837, IMG submission 185976) | Hydrothermal vent microbial communities from Guaymas Basin, Mexico - 4561-384 | ecosystem: Environmental > Aquatic > Marine > Hydrothermal vents | place: Mexico: Guaymas Basin | collected... | reverse complement strand
GGAAACATAGATTATAGTGTGTTTGATGGTGAATTATGTTTCGATGGAATTAGTAATATTGATCTTATTTTCTCAAATCTCATATATACAAAGGAAAATATTTACATTATTGACTATGAATGGGTTTTTGAAGTTTGTTTACCTATTTCATATATTAAATCAAGATCATATGTTCAAAAAGGAATAAGTGATCCTAATTCTATTGATTTTTCTTTAATAGAAAATAATTTTCTTATGAACAGTGTAATAGGTAAAAAAGGGTTTTATAAGTATCAGACTAATTATTTAAAAAAATATTTTGATATTTCTCAGCCATTGAATTTAAAGGAAGACAATAAATACTTTTTTCAATTATTTAATGAAATTGAAGGTTGTTTTACTGAAAACAACTCACAGAAGCAAGCATTAGTAGAAAGTGAGAATTTAAAGCAATATATATTCGATTTTTCGGGTGATATAAAAATAAAAAAATTACGATTTGACCCTTTGAATGATTATCTTGTTTTAAAAATTAATTTACTAGAAACAGATACTGAAAAAGTCTTTATAGCCTCAACAAATGCTTTTTATTCTAATGATGATACATATTATTTTGATACGCAAGATCCTCAGATATATTTACATGCAGAGAATGAGACTTATATCAAAAAAGTTGTTTTTCATCTTGAATATATAGCTATAGGTGATTTAGCTAGAGATAAAATTTCTGAAATTTATTTAGAAATTTTAGAAAAAAAATCTCAAGAGATCGAATTACTTCAAGAGGATGTAAATGTTAAATCTCAAGAGATCGAATTACTTCAAGAGGATGTAAATGTTAAATCTCAAGAGATACAAAAACTTCATGAAAATTTACACGGAGACATAGAACACAGAGATAATGTTATTGCAATACATAAAGGAGATATACAACATCGTGACAATATTATTCATGATATGACAATTAAAAATAGAATTAAAAAGTTTTTTTTACTCAATAAATTAAAAAAAGTTTACTCTATTTTTAAAGTAATTGTGAATAACCCAAAACTTCTTAAAAAGGGATGGTTTCATATAAAGCAAGGTAATTTACACTATTTGCTTCAAAAATCTTTGGAAAAAACACAAAGTATAGTAACTGCAACTGCAACACAGACTTCAAATATCGACATCTCTACACTCTTTGGAAGTTTTGAACCAGAAAACTATTCATTAAATCAAGAGATGATTTATATTGTTATTCCCATTTATAATGGCTATGACTATTTAGAACCACTTTTTTCAAGTATAAAACGAAATACTAAATCCCCTTATACTTTAGTGGTTATAGATGATGCTAGTCCCGATGAGAGAATCGATATTTATTTAAAAAAGAAGCTTCAAGAGTTTAGTAATGTAACATTTTTATCAAATGAGATGAACTTAGGTTTTGTGCAGAGTGTAAATAGAGCTGTGTCGGTGTGTGAAAACCACTTTGTAATTTTAAATACAGATACAGAAGTACCTGAACATTGGTTAGAACGATTAATGAAGCCTATTATAGACAATAATAGAGTTTCAACTACTACTCCTTTTACTAATTCTGGAACTATTGCAAGTTTTCCTAATTTTTTAGAAGATAATTCGATTTTTATGAACTTATCAGTAGATAAGTTAGACTCCTATTTTGCAACTATTCAAACAAAAGGTTTTTATGAAGAGATTCCTACTGGTGTAGGATTTTGTATGGGTGTTAATTATACTCTTGTGAAAAAAATAGGTTTTTTTGATGCCGAAACTTTTGGAAAAGGATATGGAGAAGAGAATGACTGGTGCCAACGAGCCATAAAAGCCGGATATATAAATGTTATGGTACCTAACCTTTTTATATATCATAAACATGGTGGATCTTTTTTAAGTGAGGACAAAAAAAGATATATTGAAACTAATCTAGTAAAATTAGCAAAGAAACATCCAAATTACTCAAAAGATATTGATTTCTTTATCGAAAAAAACCCATATAAATTATTAAGAGAATTATTGATAATAATAATTTCATCAAATCAAGGTGAAGGCATTTACCTTATTTTTGATCATGCTTTAGGTGGTGGAGCAAATCACTATAGAGATGAACTAGTTGCTAAATATAAAAAAGCTGATAAAAAGATATTAGAAGTAATATATAATTTTTATTCTGATAGATATGAGCTACTATATTTTCATCAAGATACTAAAATTATAATTGAATTATTAAATTTTGAAGATTTAAAAGTTTTTCTATTCAAATTAGGTATATTAGAAATTTTCATTAATGAGCTTGTCTCATTCAAACGAATAGATGAGATGCTAATAGTAATTCAAGAGCTAAAAAAAGTAAAAAAAGCGAAATTAATTATCCCTATACATGATTTTTTTTCTATTTGCCCAAGTTACACTCTACTTAATGATAAAGGTAGCTTTTGTAATATCCCAGACCTAGATACCTGTCAAAAATGCATGAGCAATAATCATCTTGAATGGAAAGATTTTTTTCAAGATGAAATTAATATTGAGTCTTGGAAAATAAACTGGAATAAAATTCTCTATGATGCAGATGAAATTCTATGTTTTTCAAACTCCTCTAAAAATATTGTTATGAAAGCATATCCTCAACTCAAAAGAGAAAGAATCACTGTTATCCCACATACAATTGAAGCAATTCAAAAAATAGAAATTAAGCAAACAGAAAATATAACAATAGGGATACTAGGTGCTATTAATTATGCCAAGGGTGCTTCAGTAGTAGCAGATCTTGTTAAATTGATAGACAAAGAAAATTTAAATATTCAAGTTGTCGTTATTGGAGAAATTTCTCACTCCATTAAGAGTGATAAGTTTTTTGTAACAGGAAGATATGACAAAAAAGATTTGCCGAAAATTATTCAAAAGCACAGTATAAATATATTTCTCATACCATCTATATGGCCTGAAACATTTTCTTATACTACACAAGAAATCATATCTATGGATTTACCTTTGATGGTTTTTGATTTAGGAGCACCAGCAGAAAGAGTAAGAGAGTATGAGAAAGGACTTGTTTTAAATAGTCTGAATGTAGATGAAATTATAGAATCTATAAAATTTTTAAAAGGATGTAAAAAATAATGATGAAAACTTTAAATTATCGATTGATTGTTTTAAATATAGTTTTAGTTAGCCTTAGCACATACTTAGGTTGGGAAGATTTTAGTTCACTTGGTGGATGGGTGGAAAAACAAGTTTGTTTTTTTAAAGAATTAATTTTTTTTAATATAACTATTTTGTCAGTACTACTTATAAATAAAGCTAAAATCAGAAAAGTTTTTTTATTTTTTATTTTTATTGTATATTTTACAATCTTTATTATCCAATTTTTAAGTGTAGATATGACAGGAAACACTTTGAACCTTGTTAGTTTGATGAATGTAGATCAAGCAGTAATATTATTAAATTCTGTAATAGTTTATAAAATTATTTTTCTAATATTTTTAACTGGAGTATTATGCTTTTATTTTATAAGTGTAAAATCCATAAAAATAAAAAGTGGTTTATTTTATGCACTAAGTATGATTTTAATATATTTAGGAATATTACAATATGAAAATTCATCTTATTACAATAAAAATACACGAGGATTTTCACCATTTAAGCGGTTTGTTCAAGTTTTAAATCTCTATAACAAAAAGAAAACAAAAATAGAAACACTATCAAAAGAAGATGTAGTTATTGCACATAAATTTAACATTCATTTAAATTTAAAGAAAGACAAACCTTTTCAAAAAAATTATATCTATACAACTCCATTAACTTTCAAAAAATTAGTTGATAAAAAGCCAAATGTTATTATGTTTTTTATTGAGAGTCTTTCTGCAAGATTGTTAAGTCCATATAGAAATTCTTTTAAAAACATAACACCAAATATTCAAAATTTTGCTGAACAATCTATGCTAGTAAAAGGATATTATAATCATGCTACTCCAACCGCTCCTGGATTATATGGCCAAAATTGTTCTATATATCCTACATTGACATTTCAAGACATGGATGCTTCACCAAATATTTTGAATCCATTTAAATTAAAATGTATGGCAAGTTTTATTGCAGATGATGGATATTCTACATTCTATTTTTCACATAGTCGTGGTCATTATACACATTTTGATGAAAATTTTAAAAAATGGGGATATAATAATGTTGTATTATGGCGGAATTTCACAAAAAAATATTTGAATACGGATAACTTAGTATTGGGCGAAGCTGGTCCAAGTGATCATCAAATGATGAAAGGACTTGTGAATTTCTTAAAAATAAATAATATTGATAAACCATTTCAAGTTTCTCTTTCAACAGTAGAGAGTCATGTGGGTAGAACAACTAATCCAATAGATGGAATAAAATATGCAGATGGAAAGAGTGAGACTTTAAATCTAATACATAATTTTGATGATTCATTTAAAATATTTTGGGATTATTTTAAAAATTCAAAATATAAAGATAATACAATTGTAATTTTAACAGGAGATCATTCTTTATATCCAAATACAGACTACAAAAATGTGGCAGGTTCTGATTGGATTTCAAGTGTTTATGATGATTTAGCCTTAATTATTTATGATCCTATAAATAAACTGCCAAAAGAGTATACGGTTAATAGTACTTCTATAGATTTAGCACCAACAGTATTGCATCTACTAGGTATCAAGCCCCAACAAAAGAACTCTTTTTTAGGGACATCTCTTTTTGACAAACGAGAAAACAACAGATCTTTTGGACTTTCAGCTTATGAAGATTTTAATTTTTATATAAATAATGAAGGAAATATAACTAATAAAAAAATAGTTAATGTAGTAAATTCTACAGTTCAGAAAGAATACAAATCTTTACGAAATGTCATTAACTATGTTTATACTTTACAAAATGAGAATAAATTTTAGGACTAATAGTAAAAATATGACAATAACAGCATCAATAGTAATCTACAATGAAGATAAAAGTACTTTACAAAGAGTCATAGAAAATATGAGCTCTTTGAAGTATGACATTGAACTCGTTATAGTAGATAACTCACCTGATAGTAAACTCAAAAGTTTATGTGAAGCATATACTTATGTACACTATATTTATAGTGACACTAACTTAGGCTTTGGAAAGGCACATAATCTTGCTTTTGCTCATCTTGCTTTGCCATCAGCTATTCACTTAGTTATAAATCCCGATATCTATTTTGAGACTCAAGAGATAGAAGGATTTATTGATTGGTTTACTCAAACAAATGATATTTCATTAGCACTTCCTAAAATCCTCAATGAAGATGCAACAGTACAAAATGTGGTGCGAAACATACCAACACCACTGAAACTACTAAAGAGAAAACTACAACTTGATACAGATGAACTCTCTATTCCCTCTAATTCCATCTCTGACATCCCTTTTGCTCATGGATGTTTTATGGCATTTAAACGAGAGTGTTTTGAGCATATAAATGGTTTTGACGAGAGTTTTTTTCTCTATATGGAAGATGTAGATATATTTATACGAGCAAAAGAGTGTGGTCGTACTGTCATAAATACAAACTATTCCATATATCATGAACATAGAAAAGGCTCTTCAAAAAGTCTGAAACTTCTGTTTTATCACCTATCTTCTGCATATAAATTTTTTCTAAAACATAAATAGAGTATAATTCAAAATGTTTAAGAAAATACTCCATACACTTACTTTTATGTTATTAGATGTTTTAATCTTAGTAGCAGTGTTCTATCTCTCTATATATATTCGAGTAAATATTTCAACTGAGCCACTGCTGGCTTTTACTAATATACCACTGAGTAACTTTTACTTTGTGATTATAGTTATTGTAGGGCTTTTTACATATGAAAAACTTTATGCTCTTCGCTATGATTTTTGGCAAGAAACTCTAAAAATCTTAAGAGCTCTATTTTTTGCATATTTCATTGTTTTAGCAATGCTCACACTACAAAAGACTTCTCTTGAGTACTCCCGTCTGTTTATTACTCTCTATTTTGCTTTTGCTGTTGCTCTCTTGCCTATAGTGAAACGATATACTAAAAAACTTCTTTACAAGTGCTCATTTTTTAGAAAAAAAGTTTTAGTAGTAGGTGATGAGGAGCAAAAAAAGATTTTTACTCAAGAATTTGACAATAATTGGTATCTTGGAATGGAAGTCGTGGAAGAGGGGGAAGATAGTGTTATTATCTCTTCTAAAGGGATGGATTTAGATACGATAAATACTAAAATAGACAAGCATCTTCATGCAAAGAGTTCTGTCTATGTGGTACCTTATGTAATGAGCATAAACTTTGCAAACTCAAACATCATGGAGTATTCAAATATCCGTTTTAATAGCATACAAATTGAGAACAAACTGCTCATAAAACGAAATATTTTTTTAAAAAATATTTTTGATATTTTTGCTACACTTATACTTTTACCTATTTTTTTATTAGCACACATAGTAATAAGTTTAGCTATAAAATTGGACTCAAAAGGGAGTATATTTTTCAAACAACATCGTTTAGGAAAAGATGACAAAGACTTTGTGTGCTATAAATATAGAACTATGTATGAAGATACAGATGCTTTATTACAGGAATATTTAGTAGAAAATCCTGATGAAATAGAGTACTATAAAAAGTATCATAAATACAAAAATGATCCACGTATCACAAAAATTGGAAAAATATTACGCTCAACTTCTCTTGATGAATTAGCACAGCTTATCAATATTTTAAAGGGAGAGATGAGTTTAGTTGGCCCAAGACCATATATGCTTCAAGAGTCGTGTAAGCTAGGAGATGCTCAAGGTTTTATTCTCAAAGTTAACCCAGGTATTACAGGTCTTTGGCAAGTAAGTGGAAGAAATGAGTTGACATTTAAAGAGAGAAATGAATTAGAAGTATGGTATATCAAAAACTGGTCTCTCTGGGCTGATTTTGTCATACTTGTAAAAACTGTTAAAGTAGTCTTAGGAAAAGTGGGAGCTAAATAGCATACCCTATCATCTACAAACAGAAACAGGAATCATTACAGCATAATTAGGAGTATCTTTTTTTCCTATAAAAGTGTAAGTCCCTACACTGAGAGAGTAGTTTGTGGCGTTTACTTCCTCTCCATTACAGAGAACAGTTTTACCCTGTTTGTACTTTGTCACTATATTGAGCATTTTTTCTCTCTGTGATGAGCTATATGTATTAAAAGCTATAGCTCCTAGAACTATACTCAAAACTATAAATAGGATTGTAAATTCTTGTTTTTTAGTAAGTTCCAAAAAGTACTTAATAGCGAGAAAAAATATTCCTACTGTTATGAGTCCTGCGATGTATGTCATTATGCTATTCCTCTTATCTGGTATGTTATGTCACCAGCACCAAAACCGATAATAAGTCCACTATCTATTTTTTGTATATCATGCTTATCTTTTACTACAGTTATATGATTGTTTGAGCGTTTAATCGTATCTGCCATAGTCAAATTGTAGCGTTTGAATTTCTCTTGAAAATCTATATCTCGCGTTGTTTCACCAGCAGCCCAAACAGGAAGAATGATTAACTCGTCAACACCATCAAAACAGTTTATAAATGCATCAAGGTTATCAAGAGTACGAGAGTATTTATGAGGTTGCCATATAGCCGTTATCTTCTTGAAATTTTTCAGTTTTGCATACTCTTTAACTGATTCAAATGTAGCTTTGATCTCTGTTGGGTGGTGACCATAATCATCAATGATTACAGCATCTTTTTCTGCTCCAACAATATCAAAACGTTTTTTGATTCCTTTAAATGTCAGAAGATTTTTTCTGATATCTTCTATATCCATCTCATGATTTGCTGCAAGAATGGCAAGTGCAGCATCTAATGCTATATGTTTACCAAAACCCCAAACTTTAAAAGTACCTAAATCTCGTAGTTTAAAACTAGTATAGGGCTCATCTTCAATAAGTATATACTCGATTTCTGAAATATCACTAGAGGGGTAGAGCCACTCTGCATCAACACTCTCTATAAGTGTTTGAAGAAATGGATCTTCAGCATTTAAAACCTTACATGAAGCAGAATTTATAAATCTTTTGTAAGAGTCATAAAATCTATCATAGTTATAGTCATAATACTCCATATGTTCAGGTTCAGCATTGATAACAATAGCACAATGAGGATTAGAGTTTATAAAGCTTCCATCACTCTCATCAGCTTCAAAAAGCATAATATCTGTACTCTCATCATAACGAACATTTGAGCCAAAAGCTTTTGACTCAGCACCAATGATAGCCGAGCCATTCATAATTGAAGTTAAAATAGCTGTTGTTGTACTCTTTCCATGAGCTCCAGCAACAGAGTAGACTTTTCTATCATCAAGTATTTGTAGAAGGGCTTCTCGTCTAGCTAAGACCTCTATACCTTTCTCTTTTGCTGCTACTACCTCTGGATTGTCAGGACGGATTATCGCAGAGTGAACAACTAAATCTTGATTGTTAATAGCCTCTTTTAAGTGAGGAACAGTAACATTAATACCCATTTTACGGAGTTTTTGAGTGATAATTGTATCTTTTATATCTGAACCACTTACTGTGTGACCTTTAAAGTGCATATACTGTGCAAGTCCAGATATCCCAATACCACCAATGCCGATAAAATGTATTTTCATACTGCTAGTTTCCTTTTTCTGTAGAAGCTTCTTTAGCATTATCCAGCAAAACCTGTGCCTCTTTTGAAAAACCTGAAATATAGAAAGTTTTGTTAGCTTGTGTAACATCCATATCTGCGATTTTAGACATAAAATCATCAATATTTATATTTTCAGCAGCTGCTAACCAGTGAAGTTTAAGAGACCATGAAAATTTATCATCATTTGTCATACCTGCTAGTACTTCAAAAAGTGCAGAGGCATCTTGAATAGCTCCAGCACTAAAGTGTTCCATAGCATACTCATAAAGAGCACGAGTAGTGGCAAAGTCTTGAACCTCATTCATATCAAATTTAGTATGAGACTCTAGTGTCTCAGTAAGTCTCTCTAGTGCTAAGTCAAGTATGTTTGAGTAAAATCCATGAAGAGTCTCTTCATCAAAAACTTCGTGAGCTTGTGATTCTAGTACATAGAGTGCTGCTATATCATTGTTTGTTTGAGCCTCTAATACTTTTGTTTTTAATTCATCTGCTTTATTCACTTAAACACTCCTTTATTCTATTTAGTGCATCTCTCGTTTTCTCTTCACTCTCAACAAGTGCAACTCTTATATAATCGATACCTGGGTTTTCACCTTTTGCATCTGGGCGAGCTAAATACTCTCCTGGAAGAACTTTTACATTATACTTTTCATAGAGTTTTTTTGTAAACTCTAAAGCATCTTTAACCTCTATCCAGAGATAAAATGTAGCATTTGGAATCTTAGTTCCTAAAATCTCTTGGGCAATTTTAAAGTTGTTTTTATAAGTCTCACGAGATTGAGCTACATGGTTTTCATCACTCCAAGCTGCGGCAGCACACTCTTGAAGTGGAAGAGGGCTAGCACACCCAACATAAGTTCTATATTTCATATACTCTTTAAGTATAGTCTCATCCCCTGCGATGTAACCTGAACGTAGCCCTGGTGCTGATGAGCGTTTAGAGATAGAGTTTATAACTAAAATATTTTTAAAGTTTTTGTTTCCAACATGAAGGGAAGCTTCAAGTAAAGAGGGTATTGGCTTATCTGTGTAAATTTCACTATAGCACTCATCATTTAGGAGTACAAAGTTATGTTTTAAAGCTAGATAGACCCATTCACCCAGCTCTTCTAAACTAAGTGTAGCTGTTGTAGGGTTGTTTGGAAAGTTTAAAATTACTAAGTCACATGTAGCTAACTCTTCTTCATTTATCTCAGGTTTAAAGTTATTTTGAGCTGTAAGATTGAGATGAATTACTTTTGAACGAGTCGCTAGTGCAGCTCCCTCATAAATCTGATAAAAAGGGTTTGTGTATGCCATAACTGGTTCTTTTTTATCAAAAAGTAGAAACTGAGGAAAGTTAAAAAGAACTTCTCTCGTTCCAAATGTTGGAATAATCTGTTCATTAGTAAGTTCTACATTAAATCTTTTTTTATTAAACTCTATAAGTGCATCACGAAGATTTGTCTCTCCACCTGTTTTTGGATATTTTTTTAAAAGAGATGTACTTTTTTGAAGAGTCTCCTGTATAAATTTAGGTGTCTCAAACTGAGGTTCTCCAATAGTTAAAACTGAAGGTTTTAACTCTCTGTTTGGAGTGATATTTTCTAGTAAATTGTTTAATTTTTCAAATGGGTATGGTTCAAAATTCATAAGTTTTCGCTTTATCTAATATTGATGTTATTATAGCTAAAAATCATTTATCTAAGTTGAGGCTATAGAAAGTGATTAAGCGAAAATGATATTTATTTGAAAAAAGGAACTATTCTATAACCCACACCGTAAATACTCTCTAGTGTTTCATCTGGTAGTTTTTTTCTTAGTTTTGAGACAAGTTTTCTTATGTTTTGAGAATCAATATGTTCATTAATATCATTAAAGTATGTAACAATATCTTCATTTGAAAATATTTTTCCACTATTTTGTGTTAATAATTCTAAAAAAATTATTTCATATTTTGTGAGATATACACTTTCATTATCATTGAGTAATATTTTTGTCTCTTTATTAAAAGAGAAGTTGTCAGCTAAAAAAATATTTGAAAAATTCAAAGTTTTCTTAACTGAAGAAGATGATTTCTTAGAAATATTTAGTAAAACTTTAAGTAACTCTTGATAGTCTATAGGTTTTTTAATAAACTGCTCTATACCAAGATTTATAAGAGGTAGTAGATAGGATGATTCATCATGTGCTGATAAAACAATAACTGTCTGTGTATTGTTGATTTCATAAATTTTTTCAGTTAAAATAACCCCATCCATTTTTGGCATCTGAATGTCGGTGAGTACTAAATCATATGCTTTGTTATTTTTGTATGCATTTTTATAAAGATTTAAAGCCTCTTCGCCATCTTTTGCACTATCAACTTTTTTAAAAAAGTTTTTTAAAATTTCACATGTATTTATTCTTAATTCATCATGATCTTCTGCAAAGAGTAAAGAGAGGTTCTGAGTATATTGTAAAAGTTCTTTTGAGTTTATCATCTTAATTATTTTATTAATCCTAAGTTTTTATCAGTATATCTATATATAATTAATTATTCAATTAAAAGTGATATAATCTTAGTAAAAATACATTTTTGTATATAAAGCGAGAGAAATTGAAGATAATAGTAAATGGAAATGAAAAAGAGTTTAAAAAATCAATAACACTAGAAGAGTTGTTACATGAACTCTCTTTAGATGGAAAAGTAATGGCTGCAGCTGTTAATATGAATATAATCAAACAAAATATTTGGGATAAATATATTTTAGTTGATGGTGATAAATTAGAACTGCTTGATTTTGTCGGTGGTGGTTAGAGAAGCTATAGTTACTACACCTATAGCATACTCTCCATCATGTGTAATTGAGATAGCAGTTTGAGTTAGATTAAATCTTTGGACTATTTTTTTAGAAAGAGCAAGTTTTGGAGCACCTAAAGATGTTTTATAAATCTCTATATCGTGAAAAGAACAATCTTTTCCTATACCTGTTCCTAGTGCTTTAGAAAAGGCCTCTTTGATAGCCCAAAATCCTGCTGCTGTTTTATGTGACTTGACAAGTGCTATCTCATCTTGAGAGAGAAATTTACGAAGTCCCTTCTCTCCGAAACGCTCAATTAAGTGTTCCATACGAGAAGTTTTTATCAGATCTATACCTATCATAATCTACTGAATAACAAACTGAGTAAAGTATATCCCTTTTATCTTTCCATCTCTGATCATCGCATTAAGAGCATCCATAATCTGTTGAGAAACTTTCTGCTTTCCTTTTTTTGAACTTATCTCTTCAAGAGTTTTTGATGTTAAAATTCTTATGATTTTATCTCTAAGAACTGCTGATTTAGCATCAAGTTCAGTACTAAGCTCTTCACCCTCAAGTTCAAGACTTATAGTGACTTTTAAGTAACGACGTCCTGCATCACTTTTAAGATTTACTGTAAAAGTATCTAAAGGATAAAGAATACCTATCTCATCAAGAGGTCTAGAGTTATCATATTGTGTCGTAGCTCTATTTGATGAACTACTCTTATTAGATGCAGGTCTCTCTTGTGTTTGAGGGGCACTGTTTTTTACTGGTTCATCATCATTTCCCATAAGTAAAAAAGCGACTACACCACCAACAATAATAATAAGAAATAATACAACAATGATGATTATCATCAGCATATTACTTGATTTTTTCTCTTTTGGTTCACTCTCTTCTTCAGTTGGTTTTTCTTCAGCCATAATTTATCCTTGGAGTTATTATTTTGTTAGTATATCAAAAAATTATAATTAACTACAAATTTTTACATCTAAATCTTTAATGATTTCTTCAAATATTGCACCCGATTCACGAGCTATATCATCATGGTACTCAATAACTAAAACATCTTTACCATTAGATACTTTAGTAGTATAAATCTCTGGAACCATACTGTTTTTAGCAATAATTCGATCTACACAAGAATTTACCTCTGTTTTTTCACTTTCAGACTCGTACGCCAGTGCTAATCTTGAAAATCTCTCTTCACTTCTAAATTCTGCATCAATCATAAATTATCCTCTATTTTTTAATTTTGCAATTATACAATTTAAATACATAAATATTACTTTTTTATAAAAAAATTAGTACCATTCTAAAAGTTTTGTTACTTCATCAACTACAAAAGTTTTTACTGAAGTTTTTTCAAGTGGTTTTTTTGCAACAAGTGCTTTGTTGATATTTTGCATTTTTGCCTCTTTGAGTCTTACATCTAAAGCATAAACCTCTCGCACATCACCAACAAGTGAAACTTCACCAATAAAGATAGTCTCTTTTGAGATAGCACGATCTCGAAAACTACTAATGATAGCAGCGAGTATGGCTAAATCTGCTGCAGTTTCGGTAATCTTGATTCCTCCTGTAATGTTTATGAAAACATCATAGCCCGAGAGAGGAATCTCTAGTTTACGTTCTAAAAGTGCTAAGAGCATATTGAGTCTATTGTTATCAAAACCTGTGGCTTGGCGTTTGGAGTTTGGCGTGTGTGACTCTGAAACAAGTGCTTGAACCTCTAAAATGATAGGACGACTCCCCTCCATGATGACAGTTAGTGCTGAACCACTCTGTTGCGAGTCTCGATTAAAAAAGCGTGAGGCTACATCTGTTGCAGATACTAAACCTTCTGAACGCATCTCAAAAACACCTATCTCACTTGTAGGACCAAAACGATTTTTAAATCCACGAAGTATCCGTAACTCTTGTGATGAATCTCCCTCAAAATATAAAACAGTATCTACCATATGTTCAAGAACTCGTGGACCTGCGATGGATCCCTCTTTTGTTATGTGACCGATGATAAAGATGGCAATATCTCTCTCTTTGGCTATTCGCATAAGTTCAAAGGTGATTTGACGGACTTGTGTTACAGAACCTGGGGCTGATGTGATAGCTTCTGAATAGATAGTTTGGATAGAGTCTATAATTAAAAATTCATATCTTCGCTCTTGTAGTTCAACTAAAATCTGATCTAATCGTATCTCACTTAAAAGATAGAGTTTATCTTGGTTTGAGTTAAGACGATTTGCACGAAGTTTTATCTGTCCTGCTGACTCTTCTCCTGTAACATAGAGAACATTTTTCCCCATACTTGCGATGTTTGAGCCAATTTTTAAGAGTAGGGTAGATTTACCAACTCCTGGACTTCCTCCTATAAGAGTAAGTGAACCAGGTACAATTCCACCGCCGAGAACATTGTCAAGCTCACTATCTTGTGAAGAGTATCTATAGATCTCCTCTTCGACTATATCATTAATACTCACTGCTTTTGCAGATTTAGAACTAGGGGATTTTGTCTGTTTAACTACCTCTTGTTGATGCTCATTTAACTCAATAAATGAGTCCCATGCTCCACAGTTAGTACATTTTCCCATCCATTTTGGAGTAGTAAGCCCACAGTGTTGACACTCAAATAGTATTTTTTTCTTAGCCATAATTTTTCTTTTTGTTTATTTTTTGTAATCTGTCCAACTAACAAAATAATTTTACATGAATTTTTTTAAAAGTCAGGAAAATATGGCAAATTGACATATTTTTGTATAATTTAATTTTGAGTGTTTTAATGGGACTGAAGTCCCATCCCCGAAAAGGGGTAGGGTAGGGGCTTGGACTTTAGTCCAATATGATTTTTAATGCTAAAGAGTTTCTTCCACAAATAACGCATCTAAAAGAGTATCAACAAACTCTTGTTTATTAAATGGTGTTAAATCTTCAGGTTGCTCACCTGTTCCTACATAGATGATAGGAAGTTCAAGAGCATAAGCGATAGAGAATATACTTCCACCTTTGGCAGTTCCATCTAGTTTTGTGATGATAACACCGTCTATTCCTACCATTTCATTGAAAGCTTTGGCTTGTGCTATTGCTGAGTTACCCTGTGTTCCATCTATTACTAAAACTGTTCTATGAGGAGAACCCTCGTGTGCTTTATTACAGATGCGATTTATCTTAATGAGTTCATTTGCTAAGTTTGTTTGAGTATGTAAACGCCCAGCTGTATCGATGATAACATTATCATAGCCCTTACTTTTGGCAGAATCAATAGTATCATAAGCAACAGCAGAAGAGTCATGTCCCTGTTTTGATGCAATGATAGGAACATCTAATCTTTTTGCCCAGAGTGTAAGCTGTTCAATAGCTGCTGCACGAAAAGTATCACCAGCACCTAAGATAACTTTTTTTCCCTCTTGTTGATATTTATAAACAAGTTTAGCGATAGTTGTTGTTTTTCCTGCACCATTTACACCGATGATAAGTTCAACAAAGGGGGCTGTAAACTCAGGCTCTTCATATGATGTATGAGCAAGTGTAGCTAAAAGTTTAGAACGAAGTATCTCACGTGTTACTTTTGTTTGATATATTTCATTCATAATGATTTCAACTAGAGCATACTCGACATCAGCTTCTAGTAAAATATCTTCTAGTTCCTCTTTTGAAAAGGTGACTTTTTTCTTTGGAGCTACTGCTTTAATAGCTTCAACAGTCTTATTAAGACTCTTTTTTATAAAACCAAACACTCTACTTACCTAAGGCTTTTTTAATGTCACTCTCTATAAATTCTTCTTCAGTAGCACCTTGATAGAAGTTAATTAAAACACCATTTTTATACATAGCCATAAGAGGAATACCAAAGTTTTTTCCTATTTTTAGTTTTGTAGCTATGGCATCTATAAGACGAGAATTTTCACTAGAGTTTACAAATGTATACTCTGCATTGTACTCATGTTTGAAGTTTTCTAGTTTTTCATTTGCAATATCTTGTTCAACTGTAACGCCAACTACAAAAAGAGAGTCTTTATACTTTTTTTGAAGTGAAGAGAGGTGAGAAGCTTCTGCTTGACAAGGTGGACACCAAGTAGCGAATACATCTATAATAATTACCTTATCTTTCATTCCATCTACTGTAAAACCTGTAGGAGATTTTTTGATTGTGTACTGTTTTTTATCTAAAGCTGTAAGTACAAACTCATTTGTAGATAAAATTGAGTTTGCCTTTTCATTCATTGCAGTATCTTTTGTTTTTTCTTTATTATTGTCAGAACAAGCTGTAAATAATAAACCTAAAGAGATGAGAGTTGATAAAAATAGAGTTTTTGACATAGTTTTTTAAACCTTTTTAGTGTAATATAAGAGAAATTATAGCAATAAAAGATTAAATATGACTCCAAATAAAGAAACATTTAGAAAAGAGTGCTTAATAAAACTTAAAAATAGTACAAAACATGATAGACTCTACAAAACAGCATTAGTAAATAGAAAATTATTACTGCAACTCAGAGGAAAAAAAGGGAAAAAGATACTTTTTTATTATCCCTTAGGTTTAGAAGTAGATTTAACGAAGGTACTTCGTGAAATACGAAGAAAAAATGATGTTTATATTCCATTTATGCTTGAGCAAAGTTTTAAGATGGTACCATTTAGATTACCTCTTAAACAGAAGAAATTTGGGATTTATGAAGCAGGTAACACAAATAGAAGTATAAGAAAAATAGATATTGCTATTGTTCCCGTTGTAGGAGTAGATGGAAATCTACAAAGAATTGGTTTTGGAAAAGGAATGTATGATCGTTTCTTTGAAAAACTACCAAAGAGACCCTATACAATTTTTACACAACTAGAGTTATGCCATACTAAAGAGCTTATCTGTGACGATTATGATATCGCAGGGGATATACTTTTAACACCAAAAAAAGTTATAATAAATAAAAATATTAGGAAACGATAATGCTAAACGAAATACTACTTGGTGGTGGAACTGCCATCGTTAGTGGGGTTGTCGGTTTTTTCATCTCAAAAAAATTAACAAATGCAAATTTTGAAGTTTATACACAACAGGCAAAAGCGAAAGCAAATGCTATAGAAAATGAGGCTCAAACACTACTAGAGAGAGCTAATTTAAAATCTCGTGAGATTGAGCATGAAGCTCAAAAAACTTTTGATTCAGCTAAGCAGAGAGCTAAGGCTGATTTAAAACAAAGAGAGAACTCTCTTTCCAAAAAAGAGAGAGAATTTTCGCTCTATAAAGAGAAAGAAGATGAGAAACTTCAAACTCAATCACGAACTTTAAAAGCACAGCAAGTTAATTTACAAAGAAATGAAAAGTCATTGACATCTCTACAAGAGAAATATGAGAAGAAGATAGATGAAGTCATGCATGTTATAGAACATAGTGCAGGGATGACACAAGAAGAGGCGAAAACTTCACTACTCAAAAAAATTGAGTATAAAGCACGTGGCGATATAGCTCATATTGTGCGACGTTATGAAAATGAGGCAAGAGAAGAGGGTGAAAGAAAAGCAAACTTTATCATTTCTCAGGCTACAAGTCGTTTTGCAGGAGAGTTTGCTAGTGAGCGTTTAACGAATTTAGTTCATTTAGAAAATGATGATTTAAAGGGTCGAATTATAGGTAAAGAGGGACGAAACATTAAGTCTCTTGAGACACTTTTAGGTGTAGATATTATCATTGATGATACTCCGAATGCTATTATGGTGAGCTGTTTTAACCTTTATCGCCGTGCAATAGCAACAAAGACTCTTCAACTTCTTATTGAGGATGGTAGGGTGCAACCTGCTCGTATTGAAGAGATATTTAAAAAAGTTTCAGATGAGTTTGAATCAAATATCTTACATGAGGGTGAAGAGCTTGTTATTGAGATGAATATAGGTGTTATGCATCCTGAACTTATGAAACTAATTGGGCGTTTAAGATACCGTGCAAGTTATGGGCAAAATGCCTTAGCACATACTCTTGAAGTGGCTCATTTAGCTGGAATTATGGCAGCAGAGATGGGTGGAGATGTAGCCTTAGCAAAACGTGCAGGTCTTTTACACGATATCGGTAAAGCATTAACTCATGACCATGATGGAAATCATGTAGATTTGGGTGCTGAGATATGTAAACGCTATCATGAAGATGAAGTAGTTATAAATGCTATCTATGCACATCACGGTCAAGAGGAGATAAATAGTATAGAGTGTGGAGCTGTTTGTGCAGCTGATGCACTCTCTGCTGCTCGTCCTGGTGCTCGTCGTGAAGTTTTAGAGAGCTTCTTAAAACGTGTGACAGAGATAGAAGAGATAGCTTCTGTCCATAGTGGTGTAAAACAGGCTTATGCCATAAATGCTGGTCGAGAGGTAAGAGTTATAGTAAATGCTACTTTAGTAAATGATGATGAGTCTATTTTAATGGCTAGAGAGATAGCTAAAGAGATAGAAGAGAGAGTTTCATACCCTGGAGAAATCAAGGTGAATGTTATTAGAGAGAGTAGGGCTATAGAGTTCGCTAAGTAGCGACTCTATAGATAGTAAACTATTTTTTTATAGTTGTAACAATTGCACCACGTAAGTCACCCATTTTATAACCTGTTGCTTTATCAAGTGGATATTTACTAGCAATTTGACGTTTTAAATCAATATTTTTTATCACACCGTGACATTTAAGACAAACTCTTTTGTTTATCACTAAAGGTTTGTAATATTTGTAAGTGTGTGCATCAACTTTTTGTATTAACTGTTTTGGTAAAATGATATTGTTCTTTTTCATATCTGCAAAAGATTTTAAAACTGCGAGTTCACCCTCAGTTGGTTTATTTGCAGGACTTCTATACTTAGAACTTATTCTCTGAATAGTTACACCTTTTGGAAGTTGTTTATTTACTTTTTCAGTTAATGTATAAGCTTCATTAGAACAAAAATCAAGTGCTTTCATTACACCACCACTTTTCATATTCTTTTTCATATTTTTACCGAGAGTTTTAAGAAGAAGCATTGAACTCTTCTGACCTATCTGTTTTACACTTTTAAGCTCAGCACTCTTTTTATTCATAGGTGCAGCGAGTAGTAAAGATGCACTAATGCTTAAAAGAGTTATAGTTTTTAATATTTTCATTATAAAAATTCCTTTATTTGTTAATTTGTGATGAAATTATAGCAAGACTTATAATAATTTAATGCAACTTTGACTATAATCTCGTAATTATTTTAAAGACAGGGAGCTTTTCTATGCCAGAATTGTTTACATTTTTCGGACTTATTACACACGATAAAACATTTATCTATATCGCACACATGCTACTTTCAGCAGGTATAGCTTTAATATTAGTAAGAGTTGCTATGTCAAATCTTACTCCAGTACCAAAGGGTACTCAAAACCTTATGGAAGCATACTTAAATGGTGTTCTTCAAATGGGTACAGATGTTATGGGTAAAGAGAATGCACGTAAGTACATTCCTCTAATAGCAACTATTGGTTTATTTGTTGGTATAGCCAACTTAATTGGTATTGTTCCAGGTTTTGAAGCTCCAACTGCATTTATAGAGATGCCTCTTACTCTTGCTTTAATTGTATTTGTTTACTACAACTATATTGGAATTAAAGAACAGGGTATTATTAAGTACTTCAAACACTTTATGGGTCCAGTTTGGTGGTTATACTGGTTGATGTTTCCAATTGAGATTGTTTCTCACTTTTCTCGTATTATTTCACTGACATTTCGTCTTTATGGAAATGTTTCTGGAGATGATAAGTTTTTAATGGTAATCTTAATGCTGACTCCTTGGTTATTACCAATGATTCCATTTGCATTACTTACATTTATGGCTTTCTTACAAGCTTTTATCTTCATGATGCTTACAACTGTTTACATCGGTTCAGCAGTAGTAGTAGAAGAACACTAGGTCATCGTCTTTATGCAAAAAGATATTTATGATCGCATCATAAGCTTTTTGCAGGGAGCATCATGGGCGATAGTCCTTGTTGGTGCTTACTTTACTTTTAAACTTACTATCTCTTTCGGTCTCTCTTTTTCAATCTTTCTAACACTCTTTTTTATTATTGTTTCTCTTTTTCTTGTTCTGGCTCTTGATGCTTTTTCAGTCAATAAACAAAAATTAGAAGAAGCTAAAAAACAGACAAAACTCTTAGAAAAAATCTACTCTAAACATACTTCATAACACTTTTTAAAGCTTTTTTTAGATAAAATAGAGCAATTATAATCTATTCTATTAAGGAAATCTATGTTTGAAGTAGTTATTGGTCTTGAAGTCCATGTTCAGTTAAACACAAAAACAAAACTTTTTTGCTCCTGTGCAACAAGTTTTAATCATAAACAAAACACAAATACTTGTCCAACTTGTTTAGCACTACCTGGTGCTCTTCCTGTACTCAATAAAGAAGTTTTACAAAAAGCAGTTATGCTTGGAACAGCTATTAATGCTACTGTAAATCGTACTTCTTACTTTGATAGAAAATCATACTTTTATCCAGATAGTCCTACCGCATATCAAATTACACAGTTCTATACACCAGTAATACAAAATGGTCATTTAGATATCGATTTTGAAGATGGTTCAAAAAAAACTATTCGTGTAGGTTTTGCTCACATTGAGGCAGATGCTGGTAAAAATATTCACGATGGTGATATCTCTAAGGTTGATTTAAATCGTGCAGGAACACCTCTTTTAGAGATAGTAACTGAGCCTGATATGAGAAGTTCTGAAGAAGCAGTTCTTTATCTTAAAAAATTGCATTCAATTATCCGTTATTTAGACATAGGTGATGCAAATATGCAAGAGGGATCATTTCGCGTAGATGTAAATGTTTCCATAAGACCAAAGGGTGATGAAAAACTCTATACACGTGTTGAGATTAAAAATATCAACTCCTTTAAGTTTATTGAAAAAGCTATAGAAGTGGAAGTAATTCGTCAGAGTGAAGCTTGGGAAGATGGTCTTTATGATGAAGAGATATGTCAAGAGACTCGTCTTTATGACCAAGAGAAAAATGAGACTCGTTCTATGCGTGGAAAAGAAGAAGCGGCTGATTATCGTTATTTTCCTGAACCTGATTTACTGAAAGCCGTCGTAACGGATGAGATGTTTGATAAATATTCTCAAATTCCAGAACTACCAGATGCTAAGAAAGAGCGCTTTATCAAAGAATTTGGATTGAACGAATACAATGCAGGTGTAATTACAGCAACTGTTGAGATGGCTCACTTTTTTGAGTCTATGATGGGTAAAAAAGGGGTAACAGCTAAAACTGCAACATCTCTTTTAACTGTTGAACTCTTAGCTCGTTTAAAAGGAGAGTTAAATATTACAAACTCCCCTGTAAATGCTGATATTCTTGGTGATTTGGCTTTACGAGTAGATGATAAAACTATTAGTATAAAAGCTGCGAAAGAGGTTCTTGACTTTTTAATGGAGAATGAGAGTGATGTTGATAGTGTCATTGAAAAACTAGGTCTTAAACAGATGACAGATAGTGGTGCTATTGAAGCGATATGTGATGAGATTATCTCTGCCAATCCTGAGAAAGTTGAACAGTATCAAGGTGGAAAAGAGAAACTCTTTGGTTTCTTTGTTGGGCAAGTTATGAAAGCTTCGAAAGGAAGTGCTAATCCTCAATCTGTAAATGAACTTTTAAAAGCTAAACTAGGATAAATATTTATGTTAAAAAGTCTGGTAGTTGATGCAGCATATTTTTTACAAACATCTAAGCGCTATCAGAGTAAAAAACAGTTTTTTAAAAATTTACTAGAGAATAATAAGTATAAATATAAAAAATATGTAGATATATTTATGATTATGCTTATTTTCATAAGTGTTGGAGTCTTGATTCGTGAAGTAAAACATCCTGTATATGATTACCTATTTCGCTTTAATAGTTATTTTATATCTACTATATTTTTAATAGAGTATCTTTTACGTTTTTGGATTCATAGTAGTGTAAGTGAAATTATAGTTGAACGTGCTGAGCATGATAGTTTTTTATCAAGAAAAATGGCAATTTCAAAAGCATTTAAAAAAATAATTAGAGTAAAACTCTCTTATATGTTTTCTATAACAGCTATTATTGATTTACTCGCTGTAATGCCATTTTTTCACGAGTTAAGACTGTTGAGACTTTTTATACTCTTTCGAGTTTTTAAACTTTTTCGTTATGCAAATAGTTTTCAGACACTCACAGGTGTTTTAGCAACAAAAAAGTTTGAGTTTTTTACATTAGCAATTTTCGCTTCAGTTGTAATCTTTGTCTCTTCTGTACTCATTTATGTTATGGAAGCAAATAATCCATCTTCACCAATTAATACACTTTTTGAAGCAGTTTACTGGTCAATAGTTACTATATCTACAGTTGGATATGGGGATATGACTCCTGTAACATTTGAGGGTAGAGTTGTTGCAATTGTAGTTATTACCGCAGGTATTGCAGTACTCGCTTTTAGTACATCACTTGTTGTTTCAGCGTTTACTGAGAAGTTAGATGAGATACGTGAGATTAAAACTATAGATGATATTACTAAATTAAAAAACTTTTATTTAGTATGTGGTTATGAAGATGTAGCACAAGATATTGTTCGTAAATTAAGTAAAAACAATAAAAATATCATTATACTTGATGATGATTTAGAAAGAGTTAAACAGGCAAAACGTGAAGGTTTTACTGCACTTAACTACTCTCCTGGAAAACTAGAAAGTTATAAAAAACTTCATATAAGTCTTGAAAAACAGGTAAAAGTTGTTTTATGTCTCTATGAAGATGATGTTAAAAATGTATATACTGCTTTGACGATTCGTTCTTTAAATAAAGAGGTTTTTATTCTCTCTTTATTAATGGAAAATTCAAATCGAAAAAAATTACAGTTTACAGGAATCAATAAAATAGTTTATCCTCAGGAGTTAATAGGACTTGTTACTAAGGAGCTTATTGGGCAACCTGTGGCATTTGAAATTATTCATGAACTACGTAGTGAAACTTCCAATGTTAAAATTACAGAACTTGCAATCACTCAAAGAATTATAGATAATTTTGCTACTGTTGGCGAGTTAGGAAATGAGGAGTATCGTATAGTTCTTCTTGGAGTCCATAAAAAGAGTCTGCAACACTTCTATTTTAATCCACTTGAAGAGACTTTTTTAGAAAATGGAGATTATCTTCTTGTGATAGGATATGATATATTTATCAAAGAGTTTGAACAGCATCTTCATACAAAGGTACGAAATGAATAAAAGTAGTGCATTGATTTTTGGCTTTAACAAGTATGCCGAAGAGATACTGAAAAATGTAAAAAAAGAGTACGATAATGTAAAAATCTACTCTATTAATGAGGATGATGTAAAAAATGAGGAGTATGATATTTCACATTTTGATCTTAGTGATAATTGGAAAGAGATTGAAGATGAAATTAATATTGAAAACTCTATAGCTTTTTGTATTTTAGAAGATACTGCTGAAAATATTTTCTTAACTATTTCACTTAGATCTTCTTATGAAAATTTATCAATCATAGCTATAGCATCACATAGAGAGAATGCAAATAAACTTCTTATGGCTGGTGCAAACAAAGTTATACCTCTTGTTGAAACAACAGCTGATATTATTACAAATATGTTAGAAAATCCTATATCAAATAGTGTCTTACATGATATACTTTATGAAACAAGTGACTTGAAAATTGCTCAGATTAAGATAGGTGAGAATAGTCATTTTAGAGATGAAGAGCTTTCTAAAATTAACTGGGGTCATTATAGTGGAATTATTGTACTTTCTGTGATGCATCAAGATATGAGTAGCGAGTTTATCTACTCTTCAAAAGCTAAACGCCATATTATAACAGAAGGTGATATTCTTGTTGTTGTTGGGTATGAGACAGATATAAAAGAGTTTGAAAAAAAAATAGGGAGCAATCGATATGTCAATTGGAGTAATTGGAGCTGGTAAGTGGGGAAGTGCATTAGCATTTGCACTCAGTGAAAAAAATGATGTCTTAATCTCTTCAAGAACACCAAGAGATTTACCAAATTTTGTCTTATTAGAGGAGATACTTAAGTGTGAATTTCTTGTTATAACAGTACCTGCACAGCAGATCGCTTTATGGCTAGAAGAGAACTTTATTTATAGAGGGCAAAAAGTTTTAGTCGCAAGTAAAGGGATAGAAGCGAGTAGTGGTAAATTTTTAAATGAGATATATTCTAAATATATTCCAGATGAAAATATCGCTTTTCTCTCTGGTCCATCTTTTGCTATTGAGGTGATAGCTTCACTTCCAACAGCTTTAGTAGTGAACTCTTTAAACACCAAACTCTCTTTAGAATTTGCAGAACTCTTTCCCTCTTTTATCAAAGCATATACATCGACTGATGTTATGGGTGCAGAGGTTTCAGGGGCTTATAAAAATGTTATAGCCATTGCTGCTGGGATATGTGAGGGACTTGGACTAGGGAAGAATGCAGCAGCAGCCTTAATAAGTCGTGGTTTAGTTGAGATGCAGCGTTTTGGTTTAGCTTATGGAGCTAAAGAGGATACTTTTGTGGGTTTAGGTGGAGCAGGGGATCTTTTCTTAACAGCATCCTCTCCTATGAGTAGGAATTTTCGTGTAGGTTTAGGTATAGCAAAAGGAAAGTCTCAAGAGGAGATTTTAGAAGAGTTAGGTGAGGTGGCTGAGGGTATCGGTACTACCTATGCACTTCAAGAACTTTCACACTCAAATGAACTTTACTTGCCAATAGCCAAAGAGGTTTATGAAATGTTAGAGGGTAAATCTCCTCAAAAAAGTTTAAAAGATCTACTCTCTTCATAAATTAGAGGAAAAAAATTGTCAACAAATATAGTACAATCAAAAAAAATAGCTTTAGCAATTCTCTTTGGGCTGAGCTTTTTTGGAGTTGCATTAAGTTTTTTTACAAAAGAGCAATCAACTTTAATAGGATTGATAGCATTTTTAGTTACATTATGGACAAATGAGGGGCTATCTTTAGCGATAGTCTCTCTACTACCAATTGTTCTTTTTCCTGCATTTGGTGTTTTGGGAACAAAAGCGACCACTATTAACTACTCAAACCCTATCATTTATCTGTTCTTAGGTGGATTTTTACTTGCAATCGCTGTTGAAAAAACAGATCTTCATAGATATATAGCAGATAAAATTCTCTCTCTATTCCCTGATACTCCACGAGGAATTATATTTTCTTTAGTTTTAACATCTGGACTTTTAAGTTCCATACTCTCTAACACAACGACTACACTTCTACTTATATCTATAGCACTTTTTTTGAGTGATGATGTGAGATTGAAAATGCGTTTTGCCTTAGCTATTGCATATGGTGCAAATGTTGGAGGGATTATTACTCCTATAGGAACACCACCAAACTTAATTTTATATGGGATTATGAACGATGAAGGTTTAGAAACACTTAGTTTTTTTAAATGGGTAGGGATGGTTTCACCTTTGGCATTTATTATGCTATTTGTTGTTGGTTTTCTCCTGAGTCTAGGTCTATCTGATGTAGAAATTAAGAGAGATAAAGAAAAACATATCTTAGATGTTGATCAAAAAAAGGTCTTAGCTATACTTGGAGGTTTAGTACTACTTCTTTTTATAAATGCTCCTATTAAACCCTACTGGAGTGGTTTAGGCATGAGTGAACCCATCATTCTTTTAGGAGCTGGATTGGTTCTGTTTTTACCTTTTTTACGTATATTAGAGTGGGATATAGATTCTAAACAGGTACCATTTAAAATTATGTTTCTCTTTGGTGCTGGTTTCTCCATCGCAAAGGCATTCTCTGTAACGGGCTTAGCTGATGCGGTTGCATCATATCTTTTGGTAATTACAGATTTATCTCCTGTGATTTTACTTATAGTGATAGCATCTCTGATAACTTTTACTACAGAAATAACATCAAACACTGCACTTATTTCTATTATGCTTCCCGTAATTTATGCTATAAGTGAGCAATCAGGCATAAACACTACACTCTTTATGATGGTAGCAACAGTATGTTCTTCTTATGCCTTTATGCTACCTATCGCTACTGCACCAAATGCTATAGCAATGAGTAGTGGAGCTGTTCAGGTTAAAGATATGATACGATATGGAGTTATTTTAAACTTTGTAGGAATCTTTTTAATAGTAATAATAGCTGAATACTTTTGGAAAGGTCTCTTATCTTAAAGTTATGATAAAATTTCAAAAAAGGATATAAATAATGATAGTACACATTGTAATGTTTAAGTTTAAAGATGAAAACAAAGATGCAAATATCTTAAAAACAAAAGAGTTATTAAATGCTTTAGAGTCTAAAATAGAAGAGTTAGTCTCAATAGAAGTAGGTGTTAATTTTAATACAGCAGAGCGAGCTTATGATCTCTCTTTATACTCTAAGTTTCAAACAAAAGCTGACTTAGATACTTATGCTACTCATAGTGAGCATCTTAAAGTAGTCTCATTTATAAAAACTATTGTAGAAAGTTCTAAAGTAGTCGATTATATAGTAGAGTAGTTATATAATGATTTCTTTGGTATAAATTAAGACGTGATATTAATACTCAATAGATATATTATTCTCATAAATATTGAATATAATTCAAACAAATAAATATAAAAGGTAGACCTTATGAATAATCCAAATAATGAACCAACTTTAGAATCTATAGGTGATTATGATACCTTAAAAGGCTCTAAAAAGAAAATAGTATGGGGTGTAGTTATCGCTGGTATTTTAATAAGTGTAGTATATTTAGTTATTAGTAGTAACTACTCACATGTTGATGATCATATCAAGATTAAAGATCCAATTACTAAAGTAGAAAATATAACTGTTAAGTAAAATATTAGAATCACATAAGTAATTTTAATACATAAAGGTATAAAAAATGTTAATGACAATAGTAGGCATATATACTTTATATGTACTAATCACAATATATACAAGTGTGATGCAGATAGGCTTTATCAATCAAGCAAAGCGTAAACAAGCAGTTCTTTTAGGACAAGCTGACTTCTTAAAAGCTGCTCAGTATGCAGTTGCAAAAGAGAAACTTTCATTAGTAAATACTTTTGTAGATTATCTTTTCTTTATAGCATGGATGGGAGTAGGGATTACAGCACTTCAAAATAGTCTGTTTTTTGAAAATCAAATCTTTTTAAATATAGCCATAGTGATGGGTTTTGTAGTAATTAACTCTACTCTTGCACTTCCTTTTACTTATTATGAAAAATTTGTAATAGATAAAGAGTTTGGATTTAATAAATCAACGCTGGGACTTTGGATAAAAGATACTCTTATCTCTTTCTTTATGACACTTATTTTTGGTTCTCTTGTTGTATGGGGAATCTATGAGATTATTATTAATTTTGATTTATGGTGGTTATGGAGTTTTGTCTTTATTTTTGGAGTCGTTATTCTTATAAATATGCTCTATCCAGCGTTTAGAGCTACATTTTTTGATAAGTTAACACCTTTACAAGATGAAGATTTGGATGAAAAAATCAAAGAGCTAATGGATAAAACAGGCTTTGTAAGTTCAGGTGTTTTTGTGAGTGATGCAAGTAAACGTGATGCGAGACTCAATGCTTATTTTGGTGGATTTGGGAAGGCAAAAAGAGTTGTTCTTTTTGATACACTTATAGAGAAGTTGACAACAAAAGAGCTTTTAGCTGTTTTAGGTCATGAGCTAGGACATTTTGCCCATGGTGATATTTATAAAAATATAGCACTTGTTGGGGCTATGCTTTTTGCAATGTTTGCAATCTTTGGAAATCTTCCTGATTCTCTTTATATGGAGATGGGTTTAAGTAAAGAGCCTTATGTTCTTATGATTTTGTTGATGCTCTTTATGCCAGTTTTAGGATTTGTTATGATGCCTATTATGGGAATAGTTTCTCGCCATAATGAGTATGAAGCAGATAGAATGGGAAGTGAACTAGGTGGTCCAGCTGGAGCTATAGAACTAGCGAATGCACTTCAAAAATTAGTAACAGAAAACAGGTCATTTCCATTGTCTCATCCTCTGTATATATTTTTTCACTATACACACCCTCCTGTAATTGAGCGTTTAAAAGAACTTGGTGTAGATATTGATACAAATGACAGTAGTTCTTTAGAGGCTCAATGCGAAGCAAATATTTAGTATCTGACTTACTCAAAGAGATAAGTCAAACTCTCTCTCCTCATATTCAAAGAGCTTCAAGAGAGGCACAGCTTCTCTTGATGTTTTACTTAAATAAGGATGAACTTTGGTTAATTACACATCAAAAAACTGAACTTGAAAATCTTGATGAACTTTTTCAGTGGGTCGAGAGGCGTTGTAAAAATGAACCATTTGAGTATATAACTCAAAAAGTAAGCTTCTATTCTCAAGAGTTTTTTATTAAAGAGGGTGCACTTATTCCTCGTCCTGAAACTGAGTTACTTATAGAAAAAGTTATAGAAAACTATCCAGATAAAAATGGTGAGATAACTTTTGTAGAGGTAGGTATAGGGAGTGGAATTATTTCAATAGTTTTAGCACAACATTTTTTAAACGCTAGATTTATTGCTGTTGATATTTCTCAAGCAGCTTTAGATATTGCGAAAATTAATATAGAAAAATTTGGACTCACTTCTCGTATTGAGTTACGATTAGGATCTCTTTTAGAACCAGTGAGTGAAAAGATAGATTATTTAGTCTCAAATCCTCCTTATATAGAGGATGGCATAGCCTTAGAATCTAACCTTGACTTTGAACCTCAAAACGCCTTATATGGCGGGAAAATAGGGGATGAACTCATTCAAAAACTCCTTGATGAAGTCTTAAATCGTAAGATTAAATTTTTTAGCTGTGAGATGGGTTATGACCAAAAGGATAAAATACAAAACTATTTAAGAAAGAGTCAATTTAATAGTTTAGATTTTTATAAAGATTATAGTGATTTCGATAGAGGATTCACACTAAAGGCATAGATTTGAAAAGAAATATTTACATAGATTTTGCATATTTTATTATTTTAGCTGCATCTTTTGGTGCAGTCTTAGTTTTAGGTGCTATTGTAGCACCTGTTATTTTTCACACAGATAAAATTCTTTCAGAGATGCTTATGGATAACTATAATGCTGGAATAATTATGGGTGAAATTTTTCATAGATTCTCTTATTGGGTCTATTTTTTAGCTGTTTATGTCATTTTATATGAAGCAGCTCAGTATAAAATGGGTCAGAGAGATGCTATCTCTTTTGGGGCAGCATTTAGTGTTGTTTTTACATCTTTGATGTTTAGTGCAATTTACTCCCCTAAAATTTTAGCAATGCAGGCTATGGGTAGAGAAGCAACACAGAGCGACACTTTTGATAACATACATATCGCAAGTGAGATAGACTTTAAAATTTTAGCAGTGGCACTTCTTGTACTCTTTATAAGAAGATTAATGCTTCTTAAGATTTCTTAAGTAAGAAGCTACAATCTACTGCGTTAAAAACTCTTGAAGCTACTTGAAGCTACTTGTAGCTCCTACGAATTTTTGCCTTGTATCTTATAACTTCTTGTTTCATTGGCTATGAAGTTATTTATATCCTCTTACTTAACACTTTTTTAACACTTATAAAGGTAAAATCTACTTACTTAAAACAAAGGTAAGATAGATGTTTACAAACAAAATTTCAAAATTATTTTTTCTCTTTACACTTTTGAGTGTTTCACTCTTTGCATATCCACAAATTTCTCAGGATGTTAAAGATAAAAAGATTTATCCAATGGGTGAAAAAATCTATAATGCTAAGTGTAAAGGTGCAGATTTAACTCAGTTTAAAACTTATGATACACTTTTTTCCTCTCTTCAAAAAGATAAACCTTGTGGTGATTTAAATAGAAAACATACCGTAGCACTCTCTTTATACCTTTGGGATGTAAAATTTAAAAATGCTAAAACTTATAAAAAACTGACTGTAAGTAAAGATGCTAAGTGTCAGGTGTGTGGTATGTTTTTACATGGTCATCCTAATTGGGTTTCACGTATAAACTACCCTAAGGGTGAAACATATAATTTTGACGGAATGAAATGTATGTTTAAGTTCTACTTTAACAATAAAGAGGGCATTAAAGATATCTTAGTGCAAGATTATTATACACTTCAAACTATAAATGCTAGAAAAGCTTACTTTGTTGTGGGTTCAGATGTTTATGGACCTATGGGCTATGAACTTGTACCATTTAAAGATAAAAAAAGTGCTACAATATTTTTACTAGAACATAATGGAAAGAAAATTTACTCTTTTGATGAAGTAACTGAACATATGGTTCGCAATCTTGATAGGTAATTTGAATTTATATATTTTAGAGTACTCTGTAAAATATATTCTTCGTTATCGATATAAAAATATTTTTATCGTAATTGTAATGAGTCTTCTCATTGCACTCTTAGCTTCAACTCTTTTTATATCCAATGCGATGAAAGATGAGTACAATAAAATTATAAGCACATATCCTGATATTGTTATTACTAATCAAAAAGCACTTAGAGATAGTACTATAGATGAAAATGAAGTGAATAAACTTCTTGCTATTGAGGGTGTTAGTAGTGCAGTTCCTCGTGTTTGGGGGAATTACTACTTTTTAAATGCTGATAAAAAGTTTTTGATTTTAGGAAAAGATGAGTTTGAAACATATCCAAATCCACTCTTAAATGAAAATTTAGATATAAAAAATCACTCAATGCTTATCTCTTTAGGTGTTAAGAAAATTTTAGATGACAATTACTATCATAACTATTTTAATTTTATAGAGTCAAATGGTAGTATTAAAAAAATGCAGATTCAATCATTGCTCAATACTAAAGAATCATTAAAGAATCCTCTAGTAATTATTATGAATAAAGATGATGCACAAGAGATATTTCAATATAGTAAAAATGAAGTAACGGATCTTGCTGTAACTGTTGTAAACAGAAGTGAAGTTGCATTTGTAGCTACTAAAATTAGAATTCTTTTTCCATCTGCAAAGGTGAGTATAAAAAAAGATTTACGAGTTTTCTATGAAAATGTATATAATCTTCGTAGTGGTTTTTTCTTAACAGTTTTTATAATCACTTTTTTTACATTTTTCATTATTATTTATGATAAAGTAAGTGGATTAAATAGTGAACAAAGATATGAGATAGGAATTTTAAAAGCCTTAGGTTGGAGAGTAGGGGATGTTTTAAGTGCTAAGTTATATGAGGGGCTTATAGTCTCTCTTTTCTCTTATATCCTTGGTATTAGTATGGCGTTTATATATGTATATTTATTAAATGCTCCCTATTTAAAAGATATTTTTTTAAATAACTATGATTTAATTGGTGATTTTAAAATAGTGTTTAGTGTAGATTACAACACACTCTCTTTACTCTTTTTATTAAGTGTTCCTATCTATATTGCTGCAACTATTATTCCCTCATGGAGAGTTGCTACACTTGAAGCAGACGAGGTTATGAGATGATTAAATTAAATAATATTTCTAAAATTTATGAAAAAAATGTAGTAGCACTTGATAATGTAAGTTTATGGTTTAAAGAGGGTGAGTTAGTTGTTTTAAAAGGTGTAAGTGGAAGTGGAAAAAGTACAATTCTCTCTCTTATTGCAGGTTTAGTAAAGCCAACTACTGGTGAAGTCCTTGTTGATGAAAAGAAGATTTCTAAAATCCCAGACCATTTTGTAAGTCAATATAGACAAAAAAATATAGGCTTTATATTTCAAAAATATAATTTAATAAGTAGTCTCAATGTATCTGAAAATATTCTTCTTCCTCTTGTTCCTCTTAATCTTAAACGATCTGAGTGCAAGAGAAGATTAGAGAGTGTTTTAAAACAGTTTAGTATAGAAGATAAGAGAGATACTCTTGTTAAAAACCTTTCAGGTGGTGAGCAGCAGAGAACTGCTATAGCTCGTGCTAGTATAAACTCACCTAAAATTATATTAGCAGATGAACCAACTGCTAATCTTGATGAGAAATTATCCTTAGAATTTATAAAAATTTTAAAAGATTTAAAATCTCAAAATAAGACCATAATTGTTGCGACTCATGATCCTCTCTTTTTTAATCTTGATTTTGTTGATAGAACTATTGAAGTAAATAATGGAAAAATTATTTCATGACACTTATACCTGAAATTCTTGCTATTTATATTCTTGATGCTTTATTCCTCTTTTTTGCTACTATTGCATTTATACTCAGTTTACAAATTATCAAAGATTGGAATTTTAATGCAACAACTAAACTCCAATACTCTTTAGAAAAAAAGAGCTATTTAGGAAGTACAATCATAAAGTATATGTTTTATGTAAAACTTCCACTTTTTCTGTTTTTTATTTTTACCTTAGATAAAATATCTTTTATCTTACCTGGTGCAATGTGTGGGGCAGGGGTTGTTAACTCTAATGAATACGCAACTGTATTACTCTTTTTAAAACTGATAAATATCTATCTTTTTGCTTACTGGATAGTGTTAGATACTCAAGATATGAAACAAGAGAATCAGCCCTATTTAAAGAAAAAGTTTATGATCTTTATTCCTCTATATCTTTTACTGGTTTTTGAAATAGCCTTAGAGTATAAAACATTTAGTTCTATCAATGTTAAAGATGTAGTGGACTGTTGTGGTGCTATCTTTTCTACAAATGATAATACATATTTATCAAAAGCATTAAGTCTTCCTACATGGTCTTTACTAGGTATGTTCTACATAAATTTTATACTCTTAGTTTTGAGTGCTGTTTTTAAATATCGTTATATTTTTGCTACTCTAAATCTTCTCTTTATTCTTATCTCTCTTTTGAGCTTAGTCGCTTTTTTTGGAACTTATATTTATGAGTTACCTACACATCATTGCCCATTTTGTATGTTGCAACATGAGTATAATTATATAGGTTATTTTTTATATGGAGTTCTGTTTATTGGAACATTTAATGGCTTAGTTGTAGGTTTTATAAGATTTAATGCTAGGGAACTCTCTAAAAGATTGAGAGTATCTCTTCTCTTTAATTTTATATATGTAGCTGTTGTAACTCTCTATCCTCTTATCTATTATCTTAGAAATGGTGTTTGGCTCTAACGCTCACCAAACTTATCATGCCACCACTCGGATGGTGTGTATGTAGCACTTTTTATAGCCTCTTCATCAAATGGATATTCAAAATTATTACAGTACTCTAAAACAGTTTCATAAGCTTCATTTATCTGCATACTCATTTTAGTTGCTTTTTGAGGATTATCTGAATGTTTATCGGGATGCCATTTTTTCATAAGATTTTTATAACTGTTTTTCACCTCTTTAAGTGAGGCTGATTGACGAAGACCAAGGAGTGTTTTGGCCTTCATAAGTTTTTCGTAAGGAGTAGACAAGATTTAGTCTTGTTGTTGTCTCATATATGCTGGTATATCTAAATAGTCTGCATCAAGTTCACCACCAACAACTAAGCGTGGGCGAACTTTAGCACGAGGTGGTGCTACAGGTGTTTCACTTACAAACTCAGGGTTGTTTGAGAGTTCTTTCTCAAATCCTGTAGCAACGATAGTAATTTTGATATAGTTTTCAGCTAGAGATTCATCTGTAGATGTACCCCAAATTACTTCAGCTTCTTCATCTGCACTCTCATGAACAACCTCCATAGCTTCTGCTAACTCCATCATAGGAAAGTCAGGATGCATTTTAAAGTGTACTAAAACACCCATAGCTCCATTTATTGACATATTGTCAAGAAGTGGAGACTCTATAGCTGTTTTGATAGCTTCATAAGCTGCATTATCACCTTCATGTTCACCAACACCCATAAGTGCCATACCTTTATGGCTCATAACAGTTTGTAAATCGGCGAAGTCAAGGTTAATATCATTATCTCCACTTGAGAGAATAACACCAGATGTTCCACTAACAGCTTGTGCTAAAACACTATCTACTATTTTGAAACTCTCTTTCATCCCTAGTTTTCTATCAATAATAGATAGAAGTCTATCATTTGGAATCACAACGATTGAGTCACTCTCTCGTTTTAACTCTTCCAAGCCAGCTTCTGCAAGTTTAAGGCGTTTACGACCCTCAAACATAAAAGGTTTTGTAACTATTGAGATAGTTAATGCTCCAACTTCTTTAGCAATTTGAGCAACAACTGGTGCAGCACCAGTTCCTGTTCCTCCACCAAGTCCAGCAGAGATAAAGACTATATCTGCACCATCAAGGGCAGCATAAATTTCATCATAATTTTCTAATGCTGAATCTTTACCAATAGCTGGTTTCATCCCTGCACCAAGACCCTTAGTGAGTTTCTCACCTATCTGAATCTTTGATGCAGCAGAATTTTCACTTAAAACTTGTGCATCAGTATTTACTAACATCATTTCGATACCAGTAACACCCTCTTTTAACATATGACCGATCATGTTTCCACCACCGCCACCAACGCCAACTGCTATAATCCTAGCACCGTTAAGGTTACTTGCCTCTTCAACTACAAATGGTTCCATCATCTTACTCCTTTAAAATAACTGGCTTGCCCAGTTCCAAAACTTACTAACGCCACTATTATCGTCACTTGTTTTCTCTTTTTTATCATCTAACTTAATCATATTTGGTTTACGTTCTTCTTCTAATGCTTCAGTAGGCACTTCTAAGTTTGAAGAGAAGTTTACACTTGTATGAGAGGTTGGTTTTTCATTTGTATGACGAACACGTTTATTAGCATCAATCTCATATGCAGTATATGCACAAGCTGAATACATTACAAGTCCAATCGCACTTGAAAAATCAGCAGATTTTATTTCATCGAAAAGACCATCCATTTTAACAGGACGAGCAAGACGAACAGGCATAGATCCAAAAGTAGCTACAGCTAAATCTCGGATACCTTCCATCTTAGAAAATCCACCAGTTAAAACGATTCCCGCACCAATCTGATCTTTAAGACTACTATTCTCAATAAACTGAGCTAATATCATAAGTGTCTCTTCTACTCTTGCATAGATTACATTATGAACAACATCTAAAGAGACTTCATGTGTATTGTCCATATCACCAATTATTGGTATCTCTATAAGATCATTACTTTGGTCTGTTAAAGAGCCATAAGTCAGTTTTACATCATTGGCAACATTTAAAGGTGTATGAAGAGCCATTGATAAATCACTTGTCACATGGTTTGAACCTACACCTAAAAATTCATTATATCGGATAGAATTTCCAGAGTAAATAGCTATATTACTTGTATTTCCACCCATATCTATAACTGCCGCACCAAGCTCTTTCTCATCATCATTTAAAGTCGCGATAGAAGAGGCATAAGAGTTTAAAACTATGTTTTCAACTTCGACACCTGCTCTTTGCACTGCTTTTTTAAGATTGTTAAGATTTGATTTCTGTGTAGTTATGATATGCGTTTCAACCTCAAGTCGAGAAGCATTCATCCCTAGAGGGTCTTCTATAAAATCTTGATCATCAACCTTAAAGTTGAAAGGAAGGGCATGTAAAACTTCATACTCATTTGGAATATTAGCATTGTAAAGAGATGTATGCATTACACGTTCTATCTCTTTTAAACTAATCTCTTTACTCTGAATATTTACTATACCATTTGAGTTTAAGCTTTTAGTATATGCTCCACTCATTGAAACAATAGCAGAGTTTATATCTAAACCTGACACTCTTTTGGCATCTTCCACTGCACTCTTAATACTTCTTGAAGCTAACTCAATGTTAGTTATACTCCCACGTTTAAGACCCTGTGCTTTTGTTGTTCCTGACCCAGTAATAGCGATTTTATTATCGTTATCTATCTGAGCAATAATAGCACATATCTTTGTTGAACCAATATCTATAGCTAAAACAGTTCTGCTCAATTTAGAGTCCTTGGATATATATCTCAGTTGGATATTTCTTCTCTAATTTTTTAATTAAAGATTCATTGAAAATACCACTTTTTAATTTTGTCATTGAATTACTCAAATCATTCTCTTTAGTTGTAAGCAGTTTTTGTTCCAATATATAGAAAAGAACAATTTTACCACTATTTAAAACAACATAAGAACGTTTTTTAGTGTTTGTAAATAGTTTTTGTAAAAACTCATTTGCTTCTGCTGGAGAGAGTAAACTGATTTTGTCTGCATCTTTAACAGTTATAAATTGAGTTGTTGTTCCTGAAAAAGTAGCTAGTTTACTATTTGCTAACTCTAATAGTTTTGATTTTTTAAGATCTTGTGTATAAGCTATTAAAACATCTGCTTTAGCATCTTCATAAGTTTTAATTTCTGAAGGGTTCTTTTTGATTAGCTCAAATGTATAGTAGATACCATTTACTAAAATTGGTTTCATATATGGTGCTGTTAAATTTAAGCTAGCAATTTTATCTAAAGCCTCTTTTGAGAAAGGATTTTTAGTAGCTGAAATTGTTGCTGTTTTAAAAGTAGCATTTTTAAGCTTTCCTTTTTTGTATGCAATATAAGTTCTTATTGCTTTATCTTTTGTTGCTTTAGCATTTAACTCTTGAATTATTGCTGCTTTAGCAGACTCTAATGAAAGAATTTTCCCCTTTGCATCTTTAAAATGGTTTTTATTCTCAGCATAGTAAGTAGCAATTTGTGAATCTTTATATTTAGCATCTATTCTTGCTTGAGTGATATATTTTACATCATAAGAGATATCAGTTTTATAGTTGGCTGCTTTCTCTTTCCAGTATGGTTTTAACATAGCATCGGAAGTGTCTAGTTTGATTGCATCAGTTGTAAGAACTTTATAGTTTATTTTATCTGCAATATTTACAACTGTATTGAGAATATTTATCTCATTTTCAGTTACTTCTAGTGGTAATAATTTAAGTGTTTTTTGGATTAACAGATCTTTTCTTAGTCCAGATTCATACTCTTTAGCTGTAAGTCTATTTTGTGATAAGGCCATTCTGTAAATCTCTTTATTAAAAACACCATTTTTAAAAAAGTACTTTTGAGTACTAAGTGTCGCTGCTAACTCTTTATCACTAACTTCTAAGTCATAAGCTGCTGCAAGATTTAATAGAAGTGCTTGCTGTTTTAACTCTTGGAGTGCTTGTTTTTGAAGACCGAACTGTTTTGCTTGCTCTTCATCAAAGTTTCCTTGAAACATCTTGTTGTACTGTGCATAAAGACGAGAATAAGCTTTTTGAAGTTCCCCTTGTGATATCTCTACATTTCCAACCTTTGCTACTGCTCCAGCTTTGTCCCCGTAACTATACTGTCCCCAGCCAACAAAACCTGCTCCAACAAAAGATATTGTTGAGATCCAAATTGTTATAATTAGCCATTTTTTGTGTCTCTGCATCCATGAAATCATTTATAAAAAACCTTACTTTTTGATATTTGTGTAATGATAGGTAAATTAGGATTAAACCTTGATAAAAGGGGAGAAAAAGAGGGTTGAAAGTTTTTAATCTGTATCGAAATCTGTTTGTGAGTTATCTAACATAAGAAGACGACAACTCTTTTCTAAAATAGCGAGTTTTTTAGCCATTTCATGAATGTCACGACTATAAGCATAAACACCATAACCACGTATAACCATAATGTTCGTTTTTTGACTTTGAAGATAGTATGCGATCTCACTATCTGCTCTATCATACCAGTCATCAAACTGTTTTGGATCAATTATACTTATACTTCCTATCTCTTTATGACCAAAATAATCTTTAGGAATAATAGTGTCATTTTTAAGAGAGTATGCTGTAGTAAATTGTGGCATAGAGAAGCAGATAAATTTTGCTTCACTAATTTGAGAGTAGATACTAAAATGAATTTTAGCATCTATACTCGCCTGATTCCATCTATAATCTTTTTTAAAATAGAGTTCAATCAAGCTATTATCATCTAAAGCATCAAAAATAGCCTCTTTTGTGTTTATTAAAAAACGATTTGATTCAGTTTTAGCAGAGATACTCCCATGATAAATACCGAAAAAATCTTTTCTGAACATAGAGAGAGTTAGAGAAGAAAGTCTTCGCTTTAGATTTGACCTATTCATAACTCTTACTTAAACCAACCCTTCATCTTATCAATAGCAGAAGCTAAAACACTCTCATGAGGAGTAGATTCTATACCAAATGATTCTTGAAGTTTAGAGATTAAGGCTAGTTGTTCATCGTTAAGTTTTTCTGGATATTGAATATTTACAATAGCTATTAAATCTCCCTTACCGTGACCATGAACATCTTCTATACCCTCATTTCTAAAAGTGAAACGCTGTTTATCTCGTGTTCCAACTTCTAGTTTCAACTCTAACTCACCTGTAAGTGATGGAATTGTAAGTGTCTCTCCTGTAATCGCTTGTGTAAAGAAAACAGGTATCTCTATATAAACATCATTTTCATTTCTTATAAAATGTTTATCCTCTTGAACATCAAACGTGACATATAAATCTCCACGATCACCTCGTTTACCGATGTTTCCTTTGCCTGAGACTCTTAAACGATTTCCTGTGTCAATTCCTGCTGGTATTTTGATACTTAGAGACTCTTTTACCTCGTCATATCCACGCCCCTTACAGCTTTTACAAGGTGATGCTGCAGCACTCCCTGTTCCTTGACATGCTGGACATGTTTGTGCAAAAGTCATAAAGCCTTGTTGCATTGCTACCTGACCTTGACCTCCACATTGTTTACAAGTTGAAAGTTTTCCATCTTTAGCACCTGTGCCCTTACACTTTTCACAAGCTTTTTTGTACTTAAATGAGATCTCTTTTTCACAACCGAAGATAGCTTCGTTAAAACTGATTTTCATATCTACATTCATATCAAGTGGATATTTGTCCATATCAGCAGGGTTTTGGCGACGTCTACCACCACCTCCACCACCAAATCCATTAAACATATCTTCAAACATAGAACTTAAGTCATCAAAACCACCAGAAGAGCGACGGCTACCGCCACCACCCATACCTTGAAGACCCTCTTTACCATAACGATCATAGATGCTTTTCTGTTTTTCATCACTTAAACATTGGTATGCTTCATTACAGAGCTTAAATTTATGTTCAGCCTCTGTATCACCTGGATTTTTATCTGGATGGTATTTCTTAGCCATAGTTCTATAGGCTTTTTTAATTGTTGTTTTATCTGCACTTTTAGATACTTCTAAAATTTCGTAGTAGCTTAATTCTTCCATTTTTTCCCTATAATTAATAAAAATATTTTTGAGATTATACCCATAAAAAATAAATATTATAATGGTATAATCGCATTTATGAAACATATTTTTTCCCTACTACTTATTGCACTCACATTTATTAGTTGTTCACAAGAGAATAAAAAGCCTTTATCTAAGGCAGAGAAACTTTCAAAAATAGTTCCAAATACTTACCTTATTAAGAGTAGTTTTGAAAAACTTCCAAATTTTCAAGAAGAAAATTATGCTGAAGTTTTAAAAGAGTTTGCCAATAATTGCAGAACTTCAAAAGCAAAAAAAATATATGCTGGACTTTGTCAAAATTTAAACACTATTACAGATGCTAAAGATTTTTTAAAAAATAATTTTACTCCTTATATGATAAGTACGAAAGAGAGAAAAAAAGAGGGTCTTTTGACTGGTTATTATGAGGCTCAAATTCATGCATCATTGAACAAAAGTGAAAAATATCAGTATCCTATTTATGAAACTCCAAATGATCTTATAGTTGTTGATTTAAGTTCTATCTATCCTGACTTAAAACATTACAGACTAAGAGGAAAACTAGTAGGTAATAAGGTCGTTCCTTACGATACTCGTGCTGAGAGTAAAGCTGAAAAAGTAAATGCAAGTGTTATATGTTACTGTGATTCTAAAATTGATAAATTCTTTTTAGAGATTCAGGGTTCAGGAAAAGTAGCACTTGATAACAATAGCTCTATTTATATAGGCTATGATAATCAAAATGGTCATAAATATAGATCTATAGGAAGATACCTTGTAAAGATAGGAGCATTAGAGTTAAAAGATGTTTCACTGCAAAGTATTAAAAAATGGTTAAAAAATAATCCTTCCCGAGTGGATGAAGTCCTTAACTATAATAAATCTCTTGTCTATTTTAAACAAAGAACACAAGGAGCAACGGGAGCATTAGGTTTAGAACTAACACCTAAACGCTCAATAGCTGTTGATAGAAAGTATATACCACTTGGTAGTATGCTCTATCTACATGCTAAGGTTAATGATGAAAACTTAAGTAGAGTAGTTTTTGCTCAAGATACAGGAGGGGCTATAAAAGGTGCTATTCGTGCTGATCTATTTTTAGGTTCAGGAAAGAAGGCACTTGAGATATCTGGGCATCTAAAATCTGCTCTTAATTTATGGATACTCTTACCAAAAAGAGAGGAGAAAGAGATATGAATCGTTCACTAGAAAAATTCAGTAGACTTGTTGATTCACTACAGGAGTTACCAACCATAGGTAAAAAGTCTGCAACACGTTTAGCCTATCATATGATAATGAATGATACATTTGTAGGAATGAGAATTTCACATGCTATTGAAGATGCCTTAGGAAGTTTGAAAAAGTGTCGAGATTGTGGTGGTATGAGTGAGGATGAACTCTGTTATATCTGTAGTGATGATGGACGAGACTCTACTCTTATATGTATGGTTGAAAATGCAAAAGATATTCTTTTACTTGAAGAAAATGGTCTTTTTGATGGTCGTTACTTTGTCTTAGAATCTTTAGAGGAGTTAAGTATCTTAAAACTAGAAAATTTAGTTCAAAATGGAGTAAATGAGATACTCTTTGCATTGACTCCCTCTATCGCTAATGATGCTGTTATTTTATATATTGAAGATAAACTGAGTAGTTATAATATTGACTTTTCAAAAATAGCACAGGGCATTCCAACTGGCGTTAGCTTAGAAAATATTGATTTACTTTCTCTTACACGAGCATTAGAGGATAGAGTAAGAGTTTAGATTAAAAAACTCTTTGACATATGTTTTTTAATATCCTCTTTTGATAGCTTGCCCTCAACAAAGAGTTCATTTGCTAAGACACCTTGACCTAAAAGCATATCTGCACCATCTTTATAAGTGATATTTTTCTCTTTGGCTAATTGTAAAAAAGGTGTGAGTTTACCATAAATAGCATCTGCAACATAGTTTGTGTTTTGTAAAATTGATTCTACTAACTCTTTTGGGGCAGGGAGCTCTTCATCTTTAAGACCAGCACTTGTAGTGTTTACAACTAAGTCATATTTTTCAAGTTTAAAACTCTCCCATGTGTAGGTATCACAAGATAATTCATCAAAATATGAGAGTCTTGAAGCACTTCTATTGAGTACACTTACATCTAAATTCTCTTGTTTAAATCTTGAACAGAGAGCTTTTGCCGTTCCTCCAGCACCTATCACTAAAATATTTTTGATATTTGAAAACTCCTCTATCGCATACATAAAACCGTCTGCATCAGTATTGTAACCGATAAGTTTTCCATTTTCATTGATGAGTGTGTTTACTACACCTACAGTTTTAGCAAATCCTCGTACTTCATCACAGGCATTAAATGCAGCTTCTTTATGGGGAACAGTAACATTGGCGCCCTTTAGCCTAAGTGCAAAAAAAGTCTCTTTGAGTTTGGAGCCATCTTCTAAATGGGTTCTTGTATAACAAGCATTGTAGTTTAAATTTGAAAAAACACTATTGTGCATTAGTGGAGAACGAGAGTGTGAGACAGGGTTACCAAAGATAGAAAAGAGTTTCATACTATTTTCTATCCAAATCTTCTAAAGAGTGGATAAGTGCACCGAGTTTGTTTTCAACCTCTTGATACTCAGACTCTTTCACAGAATCAGCTACGATTCCAGCTCCTGCTTGAAGAATTACTTTATCATCTTTGACCATAGCTGTACGGATTGTAATAGAACTATCCATATTTCCATCAAAACCAAAGTAACCGATACTACCACTATAAAAACCACGTTTAAGACCCTCATACTCAGCTATGAGTTCCATTGCTCGAATCTTCGGAGCACCTGTCATAGTTCCAGCTGTAAAAGTTGCCATAAAAAGATCAAACATATCTTTGTCATCTGCTAGTTTCGCTACTACATCTGTTACTATATGCATAACATGAGAGTAGTGTTCGATATGCATCATATCTTCAACTTTTACAGTTCCAGTTTTTGCTACACGACCGACATCATTTCTACCTAAATCTATAAGCATAAGGTGTTCAGCTAACTCTTTAGGGTCAGATAACAGATCAATCTCTAAGGCTCTATCTTCCTCTTTTGTAGCTCCACGTTTACGAGTTCCAGCGATTGGTCGAAGAAGTAACTCTCCATCTTGAAGTCTTACCATAACCTCAGGAGAAGAGCCAACGATACTAAAATCTTCATACTCCATTAAAAACATATATGGAGATGGGTTTTTAGCACGTAAAATACGGTAGAAACTAAAAGGATCAACTTTAATGTTTCTAGTAAAACGATTTGTCATTAAAATCTGAAATACATCACCACTCTTAATCATCTCTTTTGATTTATCTATCATCTCAAAAAATTTCTCTTTTGAGTGTGCAAAACTACCCTTGTCATTTCCAATATTATGAATACGATGTTTATATGTGTAAGAACCCTTTAAGTCATCATGTATAGGCATGAATTTTTCTTCATACTCTTTGAGAGTTGATATAAGAGTTATCTGATGTGTTTTATGTGCATAAATAAGAAGCATTTTTGGGAGTATTAGGTCTAAGTCTGGCGTTTGAAGTTCATCTTCTAGTGAATCCATACTTGAACCTAGTTTAGGTTCAAAAACTTTTACCATATCGTAGCCGATATACCCTACAAATCCATCTACATAACCAACATTAAGTTTTTTTGTAGCTTCTTTATATGGTTTTGTATCTTTTTGTTTGTAGTACTCTTTTAAAAAAGTGAAAGGACTCTCTTCTTTTATATGTACCTTAGAATTACTGTCAGTATAAATAGTTTTATCATCTATATACTGTAGACGTTCTCTAGCTCCGATACAGATAATAGAGTAGTTACCCTCGCTACCTCCAGCAGACTCAAAGAGATAAGTTATCTCATTTTGAAACATCTCTTTGAGTTTAGAGTAGACAGCTATAGGTGCTAACTGGTCGAGTGTAAATTGTTTAGAGTATATCAATGTTAACCTTCTTGCTTATATTTTTACTAAGAAAGCACCAGGTTCAACTTTTGAACGTAAAGTACGTCTTGCTTTTTTTGCTTCATTTGAAGTTTTAAATGGTCCAACAAGTACTTTGTTCATAGATCCAACTTTATGGTATCTATAGTGATAACCTAGTTTTGTTATAGATCCTAAAAACTTTTTATTAGGTTCGTATCTTGAAAAGCTACCAACTTGAATGAAGTATGAACCTTTTGTTATGTATTTTGGGTTTCTTACTTTTTTATGTGTTGTTTTTACAACAACTTTCTTTTTCTTTACCACTTTTTTAGGTTTTTCAATAACAGGATCTTTTACAGTTACCTCTTCTTCAAAACTCTCTTTTTTTAGTTTTTGTGCTATCTTATCTAAGTCAGCATCAGAGCTATCTTCATCTTGAATCACTTCTACTTCTTCAAAAAGAGGTTCTTCTGTTACACTATTTTTAGCAACACTTTGTGGCTCAGGAGGGAGAACAGCTTGTGGTAAGTTTTCTGTACCACTTGAACTAAGAGAGTTCATAAGCATCACTACAATAATTAAAATAACCCCTAATGTAGCTACTGCTAAGATGATTTTTTTATTAGAGTTTGTAGCTCCACCTTTGTTTAAGATAATGTCATTGAGTTCATGTTTTTCATTCATCTATTTTTCCTTTTATAAGTGCTTTGACCAAGAAGCTCCGCGCTCCTTAGCATATACATCATAGGGTATAGTGAGTATATTATACTCATCTGGCATATCAGCATTTGGAAACATACGCCACTGTTTTGGCTGTTTAGCTGCTAACTTCATACTTATCATTTTACCGAGTTGAATAGCCTCTTGTAAAGTAGTATGACCTTTATGAATATAAAGATGAAGATGACCTTCTGTTTTTGTTTTGTAGGCAGTGAAGTTTATATAACCCTCTTCACGAAGAAGAAGTTGTGCTTTGTGGTAGAAACGTTCAGGGTCACGTCCATTGTAATCTATAACAATATTTTCAACCTTAGCATTTTTGTTAACCAGAGAGTGGGCAACTGTTATATCACCTTTGAGGTGTTGGTTGATGATAGATTGAGTTAATGTAGCATCAACTCTCTCATATTTATTATAAAATGTACGCCCCTTAAAAGAGAGCTTATTTACTACGGTATCTCTTTTAATCCAGTAGTGGTCACTTACCATCTTAATAAGTTTTAAATCCATAGAAGTCATAAGCTCTCTCCCTTTTTAGTAAGTTGCTTGGTTATATATTACAAAGTTTTGAGCAAGTGCTTTTAACTCTTCTTTAATAGTAGCTTGAAGTTCAGTGTTTGTGATATCATCTAAAACATCAGCCATTCTATTTCCAATAAGTTCAAACTCTTTCTCTTTCATCCCACGGCTAGTAAGTGCAGGTGAACCAACACGGATACCTGAAGTTACAAAAGGACTACGAGTTTCACCTGGAACTGTGTTTTTGTTAATAGTGATACCTGCATTTACTAAAGCTGCATCAGCATCTTTTCCAGATATATCTGTTCCAACAAATGAAACAAGGATTAAGTGGTTATCTGTTCCACCTGAAACAACATCATATCCACGTTTTACCATTACTTCACCAAGTACTTTAGCATTTGCTTTTACCTGTTTTGCATAATCTTTCCACTCTGGAGATAAGTTATATTTAAAACCAACAGCTTTAGCAGCGATAACATGAACAAGTGGTCCACCTTGAAGTGCTGGGAAAATAGCTGAGTTAAGTTTCTTAGCTAAATCTTCATCATTAGTCATAATCATACCACCACGAGGACCTGCAAGAGTCTTGTGAGTGGTAGTTGTAACAACATCAGCATAAGGGAATGGGCTAGGGTGCTCACCAGCAGCAACTAAACCAGCGATATGTGCAATGTCAGCAAATAAAATAGCACCAACTGCATCAGCAATTTCACGAAACTTTTTAAAGTCTATTTCACGAGCATAAGCAGAAGCACCACATACGATGATTTTAGGCTTAACAATTTGTGCTATATCCATAACTCTATCGTAGTTAATTCTACCATCAAGTTCAACACCATAATAGAATGGAGAGTAGTTTTTACCAGAAAAAGATGGTTTAGAACCGTGTGTTAAGTGACCACCATGGCTTAAATCCATACCTAAAATTTTATCACCAGCTTTCAAAAGTGCTGCATAAACTGCACCATTTGCTTGGCTTCCTGAGTGAGGTTGAACATTTGCAAAGTTACATCCAAAAAGCTTACAGGCTCTATCTATTGCTAGTTGTTCAACACCATCAGCATACTCACAACCACCATAGTAGCGTTTAGCAGGATAACCCTCTGCATACTTGTTCGTAAAAACTGAACCCATAGCTTCCATAACTGCTGGAAGTGTAAAGTTTTCAGATGCAATCATCTCCAAGTGGTCAGTTTGACGCTCTAACTCTTTTTCACATAAATCATATATTTCACTATCGTATTCTTTTAAAAAACTCATTGTATGTAATTCCTTGTTATAATTAAAGCGATTATACTCAAAAACAGATAATAAAAGACTTATTAATTAAGATATTTATCTATAGAGTTATTTATTAGTTTTAATTCAATAGTATATTGTTTCACTAATTCAGGAATGTAATCATATTTTTTTAATGATAATTTTTTTAATATGTCAGTCACAATTAAGTGAAGTTTTTCTGCTCCAATAGTTCCAGCTAAGCCTTTAATATCTACACAGAGTATACGTAACTGTTCATATCGAAAATCTTCTACAAGTTTTTTAAATGTTTTATCAGTTTGACCATAAGCATCTTTAAATTCTAAAAGAATCTCTTTATAAAAGATTTCACTTGAACTCGATTTTGAAATACCAAGAGTAATATTTAAACCATCAAATTTCATACTTTTTGCACTTTCATCTTTGAGATGTTTTTGGGATACTTGTTGAATGTTTTCTATAAATATACTCAACACACTATATAACTTCTCTTTTTCTAATGGTTTAGCCATATATCCATTCATTCCAGATGAGAACATTTTTGCGATTTCATCACTAGAAGTTAAAGCACTCAATGCGATAATAGGAATATTGTTGTACTTACTCTCTTCTCTAATTTTAATAGATGCTGTATATCCATCCATTACTGGCATATTTATATCCATAAAAATAATATCAAAGTTTTTATCTTTTGCAAGAATTTTAAGAGCCTCTTTACCATGGTTTGCAATAGTGATTTGCATCTTTGATTTACCAAGTATTCCTACAAAAACTTTTTGGTTAATGGTATTGTCCTCTACAAGGAGTATCCGTTTATTTTGAAATTTGATAAAATCAGTTAAGCTTATATTTCTTGTGTTTTGAAAAGAGTTTCTATGAACAAGCATATTCCCAGCATTTACAAAACCATCTTTTGTGATTTTTGAAGTATCATGAACACTCAGTAGAAGTTTATTTAAAACATTTGTAATCTGCCATCTAGTTAAGGGCTTAGATATTTTAGCATCTGCCATTGAAGCATTTGGAAATTTATCTTCTATTTCAAATAAATTTGAAGTAGAGATTATTTTACTATTTGTATTTTCTAGTTTCGCTACTGTTTTATTGGTAAAGAGCTTTTCATCAAGAAATATAATATCATATATATCAAAATACTCAAAGTATGAGATATACTCATTTTTATCTATAACTTTAACATCATGTCCTAAAGCTACTAAGATATTGTGCATGTTTTTTGCAACATTATCAGAAGATTCAATTAATAATATATTTTGAGCTTTTATTTTTTTAGTTAAACTATACTGATCATCTATTGGCTCCAAGACACCTTGTATATAAGGTATAGTGAAAACAAATTCAAGATTTTTATCAGCATTATTCCTTGCTATTAAATCACCTTTCATTAGTTGAGATAACTCTTTTGCGATAAATAGTCCGAGACTATCATACTCTTCTGTATTATCATTATAGTTTGAACAAAATATATCTATCTCACTCTCTGCATCAATTTTTAAATCACTAGTAATTGAAAAAGAGAGTTGATCATCTTTTGAAAATAGACTTGTTCTTGTTATGTGAAGTGTAAGTTGCATTGAGTTGTTCTCTACACAGTAAAGAAGAATGTTTACTAAAACTTTACTAAGATTAAGTGTATCTGAGTTTAACTCTTTAGAGACATTTTCATCAATATCATAGATAAGTTCAAGTCTCTTTCCTATTGTATTTGCTTTTAATGTACCCGATACATCACTAAGAAGATTTGAAAGTTTTAAATTTTGATTGTCAATAATAACTTTTTTAGATTTGATGCGTAAAAAATCAATAAGATTTGTAGTTATTGCAAGAAGTTGATGTTCAGACTTTGCGATATTGTCTTTTTTAGCAATAGAGTAGATACTTTCACCCATTTTAGAAACAATGGCATCCTGTGTTTGATGCTCTTTATCTGCTAGCTCTTCTTCTTTTTTATGTTTCTTCTTAAATGTTCTAATCTGTTCAGATGATAAAAAAAGTGCAAAAAGACTGATGAGTCCTAGACCAAAGAGTGCTATCCACATAGTGAAATCATCGCTACTTGAGTCAATTTGAGTTGTTGGAATAATATTACTTGCTGATAAAATGCTAAATGAAGTTAGTAAAAGTAAATATTTTGTATACATATAAAGCTCGCTTATTTTTATAAATTATAGATAAGTATCACATTAAAGTGATACTATCAGAACCTACTTAATATTTATATCTCTTCTTGAGTTTCATTTACTATAGGTTTCATTGCTGGGAAAAGAAGTACATCACGGATACTATGCTCATTTGTAAGTAACATAACAAGTCTGTCGATTCCTATTCCTTGTCCAGCAGTTGGAGCCATACCATAGCTTAGTGCTTCAACAAAGTCACTATCCATCTCATGTGCTTCATCATCACCACTATCTTTAGCTTCCATTTGACCTTCAAAACGAGAAAGTTGGTCAATAGGATCATTTAACTCAGAGAAAGCATTCGCTATCTCACGACCAGCGATGAAAAGCTCAAAACGCTCAGTAATTTCAGGATTATTATCATCTCTTCTTGCAAGAGGAGAGATCTCTACTGGATACTCTGTAATGAAAGTAGGGTCGATAAGTTTCTCTTCAACAAACTCGTCAAAAAGCTCTCCTTGAAGTTGTCCTAAGTTCATCCCTGGTTTTACAGTGATATTTTTAGTTTTTAAGTATGCAATGATTGATTCTTTATCTCTGCATGATTCTGCTGGAACACCACCAACAGTTGTAAGTGACTCTATAAGTGGAATCTCTTGAAAATTTCCAAAGTTTACTTCCATCTCACCATATGGTAAAATTGTTGGAAGGTCTAAATGTTCAAAAAGATACTGGAAATACTCTTTTGTAATTTCGATTAAATCTTTATAAGTTTTGTATGCCCAGTAGAACTCAATAGATGTAAACTCAGGGTTGTGAGTAGCATCCATACCTTCATTTCTAAAGTTACGGTTTATCTCAAATACAGCTTCAAATCCACCAACAATTAAACGCTTAAGATATAACTCTGGAGCTATTCTTAAAAATCTATCAATTCCAAGAGCATTATGGTGTGTAACAAATGGTTTAGCATTTGCTCCACCTGCGATAGGGTGCATCATTGGCGTTTCAACTTCTAAGAAACCTTTGTCTTCAAAGAAACGACGAGTTAGAGAGATAACTTTTGAACGAGTTTGAAAAGTTTTACGTACTTCAGCATTCATAATTAAATCTAAGTAGCGTTTACGATAACGAATCTCTTTATCTGTAATTCCATGAAATTTTTCAGGAAGTGGAGAGATCGCTTTTGTAAGAAGTGTTAAACTATCAGCATGAAGTGAAAGCTCACCTTTTCCAGTTACAAAAGGGTAACCACCAACTTCAATGATGTCTCCAACTTCAATGTTCTTTTTAAACATAGTGTTATAGAAACCTTCAGGAAGATTATCACGTGCTACATAAATCTGTAACATTCCAGACTCATCTTCAATCTTTACAAAAGATGCTTTTCCCATAATACGTAGAAGTTTAATACGACCACTTACAATGTAGTGACGATTTTCATCACGTTGATCCTCTTTCTCTGCTATATCTGAGTTTACGTTTAAATACTTCTCTATAGTAGAGTTTCTTTTTGACTCATTAGAGTATGGATTATGTCCAGCTTCTTTTAGTAGTTTCGCTTTTTCAATTCTTTGTTGAATAAATTTGTTGTCAAATATCAATAGTTTTCCTTAGTAAATTTTATCTGTTATTTTTTTTGGCACTCTGCACAAATACCATAAATCTGCATAGAGTGATCACTCATCTTAAAACCTAACTCATCTGTGATAACATGTTGGCGTTTCTCTATCTCTTCATCTACGAACTCTGTTATCTCTCCACATACAGTACAGATAAGATGATCGTGATGCTCTTTTGCACCAAGTTCATACTTTTTACCCTGTGCTCCAAAAGAGAGGGATGTAACAACATTTGACTCTTCAAGAAGTGCTAAAGTTCTATAAACAGTAGCAATTCCTGCTTTTAAATCAGGCTGTTTATCTTGGATAAGATGGTGTAAGCCCTCAGGTGTTAAATGCTCATCTGAATTATAGAGTGTTTCAAGTATAACTTCTCGTTGAATGGTAAACTTTAAATTGTTTTTTTTAAGTAACTCTTTAAAGTCATTTAAGAGTTGATCATACTCAACTGTTCTATCATTAAAGTTAGTATTTATATTCGGCATATTAATTCTCTTTTAAATTTTTTGCTATTTCTTGAATCTGCTTTTGTGAAGCACTTTCTACTATATCTTGTGTTTTTTCTTTAAGAACCTTTGCACTTTTATCTATAGTTTTGTTTATATCTTCACTCATACCTACTGGATCCATTTTCATAATATAAGCACCTGTCTCTACCATAATAGGGAAGAGGATACTATTGCTCATATTTGAATCAATAGTTGACTTGATAGCTTTGATACTATATGCTGCATGTGCGATAACTGCAGCAATTAGAAAAAATTTACTTGCTCCAAAAATAAAGCCTAAAATTTTATCAAGAGGACCAAGACCACTTAAAGAGCTTAATTTTTTGAAAATAAATCCTACTAAAACCATAAGAAGCCAAAATGCAGCTAATGTAGTTAAAAATCCTAAAAAGCTAACAGCAGCAGGACTAGAAAAGTTGAAGATAAGAGTGTTTAGCTCTTCTCCAACACTATCTCCGACTCGAGAGGCGATAAAAATACCACCAATAATTCCAACAAGACCAAAAATTTCTTTAAAGAAACCATTTATAATTCCTTTTAAACCTAGCAGAAGTATAATGACTGCTGTTACTAAGTCAAAGTAGTTAATTTCCATGAGGTATAATCTCCATATTCATTTGATTTTTTCCACCAGTTTTTGATTTGTATAGAGCTTTATCTGCTCTATCAATAAGAGAGTCTGGAGTATCTCCTTTATCATATTTTGTAGTACCTATACTCATAGTTACATTGATAGATTCACCCTTGTATATTAGTTGATTATTTCTTACAAGTTCTAAAATTCTATTTGTAATTTCTAAACAAGCTTCAGGTGTTATTCTATTTAAAATGATAACAAACTCTTCACCACCATATCTAAACACTTTGTCTCCATCTCTTAAAGTTTTTTTAAGGATATTAGCAATAAAAATTAAAATTTTATCTCCAGCAATATGGCCATAAGTGTCATTTATCTTTTTAAAATCATCAATATCTAAGATAAGTAGATGCAAGTTATAGGATGCATTCTCTCTTTGACAAAGATTATTTAAGTAAGTTGTTAAAGCTCTTCTGTTAAAAACTTTTGTGAGTGCATCAAGGTTTGAGTCTCTCTCTAATTTTTTCACCTGCATCGTTAATTCTGTAATAATACTATTTGCACGTTCTACTTCAGAACTCATTTGATCTTGAACTAGTTTAAATTTTTTTATCATACTTGGAAGATCTATATGAACTCCTGAATATTCATTCATAGTCTCTTGATGAATCTGTACTATCTCTTCAAAAATTTCATTTGAATCTTTAAAAGATGAAATACTCTTATCTGCAATATCCTTATAAGCATTTGTAAATGCTAGTTTTGCATGTTCTGTTGAGACTAAGTCTGTATCTTTAATACTAGAAATAGTACTAGCAGCATCGTAAAGAAAAGTAACAACTTGTTCTTTTGTTGCTTCATCTTGCATCTCAATATCTTCAATAAGCTCTTCGTACATTTGAGTTACAAGTGACTTTAGATCTTCTTTTTGCATAAACTTTCCCGTTTAAAATAATAGTGCCATTATACTCACATAATCATAAATAAAACTTTTGTATTAGTTTTAGGATAAATCAAGCCTTTTAATAAGAGATAACTTAAAAAGTAAGGAAATTAAGAAATAGACATCAGTTTATGACAATAACATTTCAAAGAACGATGCAAGAGCTAAAATCTTGCAGAGTTTGATTTTTTAAATACTC
>Ga0256837_1000223_pt1 | contig 50989 bp, 53 predicted proteins | sample 4562384metaG_FD_185976 | JGI IMG/M metagenome (GOLD analysis project Ga0256837, IMG submission 185976) | Hydrothermal vent microbial communities from Guaymas Basin, Mexico - 4561-384 | ecosystem: Environmental > Aquatic > Marine > Hydrothermal vents | place: Mexico: Guaymas Basin | collected... | reverse complement strand
TTGTTGCTTCGTTTATATCTCTTTCTAAAAAGAATTTTACCATTACAACAGAGACACCATCACTGCTAGTAGAGGTAATACTATCAACTCCACCTATGCGTGAAATCGCTTCTTCTATCTTTTCTGTCACTTGTGATTCTATAGTATCTGCTTCAACACCTGGGTAAATTGTCTTTACTGTCACCATAGGAAAGTCAATATTTGGAAAAAGTGCTGAGGGCATACTTTTAAAACTCATATATCCAAAAATCACCAATGTAAATACATACATTAATGTGGCTATTGGTCTATTGATTGCAAACTTATACATACCTATTTCCCATCAACAATAATCATGCCATCGCCAAAAAGCCCGACAGTAAAGTCTTTTGCTTTTACTTCTGCTTTTATTTTTCTGTTGTCAAAATTAGCATATGGATAGACTTTTGAGATAACACCTTTGTATGTTTTGTTATCACCATCTACTTTATACTCAAAAGTTTGTCCAATTTTAACAATATTATGATACTTTTGATCAAACTCTAAAATAAGTTTTCTCTCATGAAGGCTTTGAATTTTAAAAACAGTTTTAAGCATCATACCACTCACGGCATCACCAACTTCTATCGCTTTATCGTAAATAATTCCATCAAAAGGAGCTTTTAAAATTGTTTTTTCATAGAGTGCTTGTTGATAAGCCACAGAAGCTTTTGCATTTTCGTAGTTACTCAGTATTTTATCGTATTTACTCGCATCAATGAGCTTTTTAATTTTCTCTTGTCTTTTTAGCTCACGTGAAGCAAATTTTAGAACAATCTGTGTCTTTTGTAGCATCGCCTTAATGTCGTTGTTATCAAGTGATGCCAAAGTTTGACCTTTACTTACTACTGAGCCAATATCTACATTGACTTTTTTTACAATCCCACTCGCTGTAAAAGCAAGATTAGCACTCTTTTGTGCTGCTACATCAAATGTTGCATAAATATTTTGTGCGTGAGAGAGGCTTACTAGTGTAAGCAAAGTTAGAAATATCTTTTTCATTTTATAAATTCCTCTATATTTTTGTTGTTGTAGTAATAATAAATCGCATAGGCAATCTCTAAATCATTAAGTGCTTTTTCATACATAGCTTGCGCTTGTGTTTTGGATGAGAGAGCATCAAGATATACAACATTATCTACAATTCCTGCACTATATTTTTCAGTGATAGTCTTTAGAGCACTTTTTGCCGCTTTGAGTGCACTTTTTGAACTTTTTATGTTGAGATTTGCTGTATGAATTCTATCAAGGGAGAGCTCAAGTTGCATCTGTTGCTCTTTTGATTTGTAGATGATTTGTTGATTGAGTGCATCTGCTTGAAGTTTTATAGCCTCTTTTTGCTCTTTAAGTGTTCCAAAATCAAAAAGTCTTAAACCAACACTAACCATAATCTCGTTTTGATTATCAAGAAGTGGTATAGGACGACCTGCCATAGTTGGTTTATCTTCATACTCATAAATAGAGTAGGTATCTTCTATGTGAATTGTTGGGTAATAGTAACTATCAATTGTCTCACTTGCATTTAAAAGAGCTGTTTTAGTGTACTTAAGAGATTGAATACTATCCATATCTACTTGCTTTTGTTGTAATTTTTTTTGAAATATAGAGTCTTCTAAAGAAGCTATTTTTTTTCCCACTTTAATCTCTAAAGATTTTTTAAGTGCTTTAATTTGAAATTTTATAGATTCAATTGCATAAATATTGCTATCATAAGCAGATTGAAGTCTATCAACATCATCACTTGTTGCAAGCTGAGCTTCATAAAAGTGTTGAACTCTTTGCAGCTGTGCTTTTACCGCTTCTGCTGCTTCTACTCTTGCTTTTAATGAGGCTTGAATACTTTTTAAGTTGAAATAATCTTGCACTATAGAGAGTAAAATAGATTTTTGTGTATCTTTAGAGCTATATAATGCAGACTTATACTCATTTGCTTTTTGTTGTTTTGTATAAGATTTTTTCCCACCATCATACACATCAAAAGCAATTTTTATATTTGCACCATAAACAGTTCCAGGCTGAAATGGACTTGCATCATCATCTCGCTTATAAAAACCACTTACATCTACAGTAGGTAGATAGCTACTTGTTGCACTCTGAAACTCTTTTTGTTTTGCATGTGCTGAAATTTTAGAAGCATTTACAAGAGTATTGTTGTGTTTTGCCACCTCCAAAAGTGATCGTAAATCATCACCAAGTAAAAGTGCTGGTACAATAATACCCAGCAATAATAATTTTTTCATCCTCTTTCCTCCATTAAATCAAATAATATATCTATCTGAGCATCTATTTTTTGTTGTAAATCTTTTATGGCATTTGTTGTAACACTCATAATAAAAGCACCCTGAGCAAATGCAAATATTCCCATAATAAGCTCTTTAACTTCTGGTTTTAACTCTTTATTTTTTATCCCCTCTTGAATGATTTCTTCCATCCATTTCTCATACAAAATATAACATTCTGTTTGAAAATTAAGAATATCTTCATGTGTAGTACTTAGAGCAATTACTGTAAATTGTTTATATATCTCACGTAGCTCTTGATCTTCATCAATGTAAAAGAAGCTAAAAAAACTCTTGACTTTCTCTCTTGTTGATGTAAGTTTACTAAGCTCTAGCTCTTTTTGCTTATTATGCTCTTGCATCAAGATCTCAACTAATTCAAAAACAATTTCATCTTTGTTTTTAAAGTATTCATAAACAGTACCTTTACCAATACCAGCTGCTTTTGCTATTTGTGAGATAGTTATATGACTAATACCATTTTGTAAAATCAACTCTTTTGTTGCAAGAGCTATATCTCTTTTTTTCTGTTGTTTATCAACTATAATTGCCAATGTTAATCTCCAATTTCAATTTGACTGACCGTCGTTCAATGAAACAAGTGTATCTTAAGATTAATTATATTTAGGTTAAAAAAGATAATAAAACCTCAAACAAGGAGATATTCATAATTTTTTTAAGTAACTTTTTTGTACTATCCTCTTTATGAATGAACTCACACAAAAATACAATAACTCTCAACAACTAATTTTAAAAGAGGTAAGTAACTCCCCTGTTGTTCTTAAACAACAAAAGGAGCTCTTTTTCAAAAAAGGGGAAGATCCTCTTAATAGTGCAGATACTAAAAACTTTTTTTACTTTGTTTTAAGTGGTAAAATAAAAATTTTTCAAATAGACTTTACAAGCTCTAAAGAGCAAACTCTCTATTTGCTTTCACGTGGAGATATGTTTGATGTTGTTTCACTTTTAGATGGAAAACCAAATGAGTACCTCTCTGAAGTGCTAGAAGATGCAAAACTTATTCAAGTTCCACTAAATGATGTAAAAAAAATGATAGAGCAAGATAGTGAGTTTCGTCAATACTTTTACAAATATTTAGCATCACAACTCAAAGCTATGGAAAACTTAGCTGTGAGCCTCTCTTTTTATGATGTGTATCAGCGTATTTTACAACTTTTTGCACGTTTTACTGTCGTAGAAGATGGCAAAGCAAAACTTCGCGTAATAGACAACATAAACCACGAAGAGTTAGCCTCTTTAGTTGGTTCGGTACGTAAAGTTGTTAATCGTGCCTTACAAAAAATAAAAAAAGATGGGATTATTGAAGTTTCACGTAAAAATATTCACATCACAAATTTTCAAAAACTTCTTGATAAGTTGGATGTTTAAAAGCTTATGCACAAGGCATAAGCTTATTTATTATTACTCTCCACCCCTTACACAACGAATGTAATTGGTCTGAGAGGTACCATCAACTGAACTATAACTTCCACGCACAATATAATGTTCATTTGAACTAAGAGTAAATTTTGTTGCACTCCAATAATATTCATCATTTGCAAAATATTTAAAAGCACTATCTACATTAATAGCTTGATGTGCATAGCTGTAAATTGTTTCTAATTCAAAAAGTGTTGGTACTCTCCAATCATCATACCCACCAAGTGAGAGTTCACTACAGTGTGTTTGTGCATCTTCATAAGTAGCTGTTACATTTGCATCATCTTCCCATACAAGGTTATTCACACTATCTATAACAACTTTTTTATCATCATCACGTGTAAGATTATGCTCGTACCCTCCACGCACACAACGAGTATAATGATTATCATCACTCGAACCACCATAACCACTAAAATATAATTTAACTTCTAAATTCCAATGGGAGTTATTACCACTATCAAAAACTCTATCACTCCAAAAATACTCATTTGTTAATTTATTTGTAAAAATAGGTTGTGAATAGTAATCTCCAACATCATTTTTTACAATTTTTACAGCTTGTGTTAATTCAAAAAAGTGTGGTAATCTCCAATCATCATACCCACCAAGATCTAAATTTGCACAAGTTTTATTTGCCTCACTCCAATTCATATCTGCAATATCACTATTATCTTGCCACATAAGATTTGTTGCATAATCTTTTGTAATTCCATCTTTATACTCATAAATTGGATCAACACTTGGAATATTTTGGTTTTCATCAAGTACAAGTTTTTTAATGTGCGTAGTATAAACATCAACACTTACTTGTTGCTCTTTTGTTAAAGCATACCCTGTAGTACTTTGTAAAGCTGATGAAATAACTAATTTATATTTACCACTTTCAAGCTCTTGTGTTGGAGTAAAAAGAACTGTTTTTGCATCATCTTGTAATGAGATATTACCCTCTACACTATTATCATCACTATCATGAAGTGTTATAGCACTAAGTGTTGTACTGTTTAATTTTGTATTTGCACTCACTACAATTGGCATCGCTTTGTTCACATTTTTATGTGATTGTTTTATAAATGGTATATCTGTAAGTGTATAAAAATCTATATCTCCAACACTCAAATAAGAAACAACACTCCCCTCAAGTAAAGGGATCTGTGTTGCATTTGATTCTTGATTGTTTGGTTCATAATTTTTTACATCTGTAAAATTTTTCATTTTTGTTGTATCTGGTTCCACTCCAGAACCTATCATATAAACATCTTCATTTCCAAGATCTGGTGTAGAGACAACTACATCATAACGATTTGTTGGCACTAATGGTACCCTTACAAAATTATCTTTCCCATAATAAATACTCCCTTGAAATTGCACTCTAAGGAGTTGACGCCCAGGAGCAACCAAAAATCCATTAAGCTCTTTTTGATTTGAGAGAAAATAGAGTTTTAAAGGTCTATATGGACTTACTTTTAATGAAGCATAATCGTACCACTCTAAGTCATTCATATTATCTTTAATTGTGATATTTATTTTTATATCTCTTTGCTCTTGTGGACGCTTCAATGCAAAACTTACATCATAATTTTTACATTCATCTTTTTCAAATCCAATAGCACTGCCATCGTAACTTGTAGAAAAAGTTCTATTAATATCACTTGCATTACTATCAAGCTCAATTTTAAAACTTACTCCACTAATTCCAACACTTCCAACATTACAAATATTTAAACGTTTTGTATATGTTACCTCATCTTCACCATCGTTATATCCAAAGTAAATCCAATCATTGCCATTTTCTAAAAAAGATTTAAAGTTATACTTTTGGTTTGTTACACTCATAACACCAACATCTGTTTGTTCACCCACCACGGAAACAATAAATGATGCTTTGTTTTTTAAATCATCTTCTAACTCAATAAGTGTTTTACCTGTTGGCATTGTTAAATATTCACTCTTTGGAATTTTTAAACGACCATCTTTTGTTGCCTCTGCATAAATCTCTTTTACCTCAGCCTTAGCATCTTTTACTTTACCAACTTGCTCTTTAAGATCTGTTTTTACAAGTTTTACTTGTTTCTGTGTTTGAGTAACCTTGTTTTTTAAAGAGATAACAACACTTTTTAACTTTCCTAAACTTGGTGCTTTTTTCGTTGCATCTGCCCCTTGCACCTGTGCAATCTCACCCTCTAAAGCTACATCTGCAATACCTGCACGAATAAGATAACGAGATTTTCCATCATCTGTTGTAATTTTAATTTGGTTTTGATCTATCACTTCATAATTTTTTAAAAAAGTTGTATCATCAATATCAAAACTTTTTCCATTATCTACAAAAGCCCAATGACCATAGAGTGATGACTCAATGGGACTTTTCCCACGAACACAAAGAAAATTATTTGTACTTGTTGCAGAATCTTTTGATATCCAATCCCCACTTACTGTTAAATACCCTTCACTTCCATCATCAAAATAGTTTGTATCTAACGTCTGTGTACTTCGTGTCCAATATTTATAACCATTGTAATGAAAATTATCTTTAAAATTATTCTCTTGCAATGTTTTGAATTCACTAACAGATGGCAAATACCAATCATCATATCCTTCAAACTTCAAACTTTCACAATACTCATTTGCTTCTTGCCAACTCTTTTTTTGATTTTCATTTGTTGGAGCATCTAACCACATTAAACCTGTTGATTCATCTTTAATAAGATAACTTTTATATTCACCAGGAGTTGTTTCATCACCACCATCAGAAATAAAAGGTTGTTGTGTTGTATCATCACTTGTATCTGTACTCTCTTCATCTCCACCACTTTAACAACCACTACTTACCAAAAGTAATCCAGCCAAAAAAATTGATAAAGTCCCACTCGGCTTCATAACTTATCCTTTATTTTGTTCCTATTTGTTAGGTTATCTCTTTTTAAATAAAGAATTTCTGAACATTCTCACACCTTTTTAAGTCAAAATAGTATATTATTCACATATAAATTCCAACTAATAGGTGAAGATGTGAATATTGGTCAAGAAGTGCTTCATACACTTAAAGATGAGATTAGTGAAATTGAGTATAAACGCTATATTTCACACCTAGAATACGACATAGAAAACTCTACAAGCGATATGGCGATTTACTACGCTCCAAATGCTCTTGTAGCAAACTGGATTAAAAGCAAATACAGCCAAAAACTAGCCCATCTTTTTGAGGTAAAAACAGGTGCAAAAGTTACTATTGCTATTACACTAAAAAATAAACAAGAATCTTTTGTAAAACCTCAACAAAATAGTGCACCTAAAAAACAGAACCAACAACATTCACTTTTAAATCCATCTTACACGTTTGATAACTTTATGGTTGGTGGTTCAAACCAATTTGCCTACTCCGCTACAAAAAGTGTAAGTGAAAATCCTGGAGTTGTTTATAACCCACTTTTTATCTATGGTGGCGTTGGACTGGGAAAAACCCACCTTATGCAAGCAGCTGGAAATGTTTTTCAAAACCAAGGCAAAAGTGTAATCTATACTTCACTTGAGCAGTTTTTTAATGAATTTACTCATGGTATTCGTACACGAGATATGGACAGATTTCGCGATAAATATAGAAAATGTGATATTTTACTTATCGATGATATTCAATTCATTAGCAATAAAGAGGGACTTCAAGCGGAACTTTTTCACACCTTTGAAGCACTCAAAGCTGAAGATAAACAGATTATTTTCACAGCAGATAAACACCCAAAAAAGATTGTTGGTTTAGAAGAGAGGCTTCAAAGTAGATTTGAGTGGGGTCTTGTAGCCGATATTCAACCCCCTGAACTTGAAACAAAAATTGCAATTATTAAGAAAAAATGTGAAATCAATAAAATAAAACTCTCCAACGATATTGTTCACTATATTGCAACTGTAATCGATAGTAATGTACGTGAAATTGAGGGAATACTCTCAAAATTACATGCTTATTCACAGTTGATGCATGTTGATGTGGATATAGATTTTGCAAAAAATATCTTAAAAGACCAAATTAAAGAAAACAGAGTGAGTTTAACACTCGATGCTATTACTGAAGCGGTTGCAAAAGACCTCAACCTTAAACCAAGTGAGATTCGCTCTAAAGGAAGAAGTAAAAATATTGTTTATGCAAGACGTATTACAATTTATCTTTGTAGAGAACATACACAAAGCACAATGCCACAACTTGCAAAGTATTTTGGGATGAAAGATCACACAGCAATTAGTCACACTTTGAAAAAAATTCAAGAACTTATTCAAAACGATGAAGATTTTAAAAGAAAAATTGATGAATTATCAAATAAAATAACTCAAATGCAGTAAAATTCCCATTTTTTTAAAAAAAAGATATAATTTCAAAAGTGAATTAGCGTGAAAACTTTACTATATAGTTTTTACGCAAAATATCAAGCTTTTAGGGCTTTACTTGTAGTATTTCACTATTCACGTAGAGTTACTACTACTTACTAAAATTAATAAAAATATATAGGACGTTTCCATGAAAATATCTATCGCTAAATCTATACTTGAAAATATACTTATTCATGCAAACCCATTTCTTGAAAAAAAAGATACTTCACTAATCACTTCTCATGTTTATCTTCATGCCTCAAATAATCAACTCACTTTAAAAGCAACTGACTATGAGATGGGATTTTTAGTACAAACTGACAGTATAAATATTATTCAAGAGGGAAGTATCACTGCTAATGGTAAAAAATTTTTAGATATTGTAAAAATTTTAAAAGATGGAGATGTAAATTTAGAAGTAAAAGATACAACTCTTTTTATCTCTCAAGGTGGTTCAAACTTTAAACTACCAACTTTTTCATCCAATGAATACCCAGCATTTCCAGAATCTGAAAATAAAGCACGCATTAGTATAGATTCTCAAACACTTATAGAATCTCTTAAAAAAATCACACCAGTAATAGATAACAATAATCCAAAATATGAACTCAACGGTGCATTAATGGATATTCAAGCACAACAAATTAACTTTGTTTCAACAGATACAAAACGTCTAGCACTTTTAAATATCCAAAATCAAAGTGACTCTGAACTTTCACTTATTATCCCTAAAAAAGCGATTATTGAGATTCAAAAACTTTTCTTTGATGATTTAGAGCTTTACTATGATGAGACAAATCTTATTATTCACTCTAAACAATACACATTTTTTACAAAACTTATCAATGGAAAATTTCCAGACTATACACGTATTATCCCAAAAGAGACTCTATATAACTTAACACTACCAAAAGCAAAAATGGTGGAGATTTTAAAACAAATTACAATTATCTCAGTAGATGTAAAGATGAGTTTCTTTCCAAGTGAGATAGTATTTGAATCACTTAGCGATGATAACACAGAAGCAAAAATTGTAATGGAGTATCAAACACCATTTGAAGAGGAGTTTGTAATAGCTATGAACTCTAAATATATTTTAGATTTTTTAAACTCTATCCAAAATAGTGAGTTTATAATGCGTTTAAATGCAAATAATGCTCCATTTATCCTAGAAGAGTTCAACTTTAAAACAATTGTAATGCCTATCTCTTTATAACCTTTGACCATTTAGCGTGAATTGATGTGTAAAACTCTCTTTATACTTTTCACGCTAAAAAATCCCACTACAACACACTTTAAACTATATATTCAACTATTCACGTAGAGTTACTACTACTTACTAAAATTAATAAAAATAATATACGTTTTTAGATATAATGACCAAAAGTACAATTTTAATAAACGGAGAAACTTTATGGAACAAAACTACGGTGCTGGTAATATTAAAGTCTTAAAAGGCTTAGAAGCAGTTAGAAAACGCCCTGGTATGTATATTGGAGATACTGGACATCGTGGTTTACACCATTTAGTTTATGAAGTAATTGACAACTCTATCGATGAAGCAATGGCAGGACACTGTAACACTATCAATGTAACTTTAACAAAAAAAGGAAGTTGTATTGTTTCAGATAATGGTCGTGGTATCCCTACAGATATGCACCCAACTGAAAATGTAAGTGCTGCAACAGTAGTTTTAACAGTACTTCATGCTGGTGGAAAGTTTGATAAAGATACATACAAAGTTTCAGGTGGTCTTCATGGTGTTGGTGTTTCTGTTGTAAATGCACTCTCCTCTGAACTAAAAATGACAATCTATCGTGAAAAGAAAATTCATACTCAAGAGTTTGCTAAAGGTATTCCTCTTGCACCATTAAAAGTTGTAGGCGATACAAGAAAAACTGGAACAACTATAGAATTTACTCCAGATCCAGAGATTTTTACTGAAACTGTTACTTTTGAATATGATTATTTAGCAAAACGTTTTCGTGAACTTGCATATTTAAACCCTTTTATTACAATTAATTTTAAAGATGAAAGAAGTGGTGTAAAAGAGACTTACCATTTTGAAGGTGGTATTGCTCAATATGTAGAAGATATGAACAAAAAAAGTAAAGTAGCTTCAGTTTACTCTTTTAGTGCTAAAGTTGAAGATATTGAATTTGATATTGCACTTATGTACAATGATGGTTATGATGAAAAAGTAGCTTCATTTGTAAATAATATTAGAACTCCAAATGGTGGTACACACGAAGCTGGTTTTCGTGCAGGACTTACTCGTGTCATTTCTAATTACAACTCTAAAAATGGTGCTGCTAAAGAAAAAGATGTGAAAATCTCAGGTGAAGATGTAAAAGAGGGACTTATTGCAGTTGTTTCTACTCGTGTACCTGAACCACAGTTTGAGGGGCAAACAAAAGGAAAACTTGGAAATACTTATGTAAAACCACTTGTTCAAAAACAAACATATGAGATTTTAAGTAAATATTTCGAAGAAAACCCAATAGAAGCAAAAGCGATTGTTTCAAAAGCACTTATGGCTGCACGTGGACGTGAAGCTGCTAAAAAAGCGCGTGAGCTTACACGTAGAAAAGACTCTATGAGTGTTGGAACACTTCCTGGAAAACTTGCAGATTGTCAAAGTAAAGATGCTTCTATTTGTGAACTTTATCTAGTGGAGGGAGATTCTGCAGGTGGTTCAGCAAAAATGGGGCGTGATAGAGTTTTTCAAGCTATTTTACCACTAAAAGGTAAGATTTTAAATGTTGAAAAAGCACGTCTTGATAAGATTTTAAAATCTGATGAGATTACAAATATGATTACAGCTATGGGTTGTGGGATTGGTGAAGAGTACAACGAAGAGAAGCTTCGTTACCATAAAATCATCATTATGACCGATGCCGATGTTGATGGTAGTCACATCCAAACATTGTTACTCACATTCTTCTTTAGATACTTCCGTGATGTTGTTGAAAAAGGGTATCTCTACCTTGCACAACCACCACTTTACCGTTACGCGAAGGGAAAAACTAAAGAGATTTACTTTAAAGATGACCGTGCAATGAACGATTACTTAATTGAAAATGGAATTGATGCAATAGAGAATCCAACAATTGGGTTGAATGATTTAGTTTCATTTTTTAAAGTGGTTGATCACTATGCTGCATCACTTGAGACATTAACACGCCGTTATGCACTTGGAACACTTTTGCGTCACCTTATCGAGAACTCAGATTTAATCTCACTTGATGCAAAAAGTTTATTTACAAAAGTTGAGGAGTATCTTAACTCGATTGATAATAATATTTTAGCAAGTACAATAAATGAAGAGAGTAATGAAATTCACCTTTTTGTGCAAACAACAACAGGGATGGAGGAGCTTTTAATTAACGATGAACTCTTTAGTTCACCATACTTTGAAGAGGCAAGTTATGTTTATAACAAGCTCAAAGATTGGGGTGTAACATTTGAGGAAGATATATTAGAACTTCTTGCTAAGATTAAAGATAATGCTAAAAAAGGTGCATATATTCAACGCTATAAAGGTCTTGGTGAGATGAACCCAGAGCAATTGTGGGAAACAACAATGACTCCTGAAAACCGTGTACTGCTGCAAGTAACAATAGAAGATGCAGAAGCAGCAAGTGATGCCTTTACCCTCTTTATGGGAGATGAGGTTGAACCACGCCGTAACTTTATAGAGACTCATGCTAAAGATGTGAAACATTTAGATGTGTAAAAAATAAGAGTATAATTACTTATGGCTCAGATTGATGAAGTAAAAGAGATTTTAAATAATTTAAGAATTTGGTTAAGCTTAAGTGTTGGGCTTGTAATTGTGATAGTGAGTGGACTTATTAAGAGATATGATGTAAATAAAGTTGACTGGATATTCTATTCTGGTTCATTTCTATTTTTTGTTCTTTTAATGGTTATTGGCTTGTTAATAGTAAAAATTTCAGAAAAAACAAAAGAGATAAAGGATTTGTGATGGATGCAAGTATTATTTTTATAGTTGGTGCTTTATTAACTGCCTTTTTATTTGTATTTGGCACATATAAACTATCTCAAAGTTAAAGGAAAACAGATGAAATATGGTGAAAAAGAGATTCGTGAATTTGACGTGAATAAAGATTTTGAGATTTGGCCTAATGAGAATGAAAATGATTATCTCATTAAAGTAACACTTCCAGAGTTTATGGCACTTTGCCCAAGAAGTGGTTACCCTGACTTTGCAACAATCTATGTAGAGTACAGACCAGATAAATATGTAGCAGAACTTAAAGCTTTAAAACTTTATGTGAACTCTTTTATGTACCGCTATATTTCACACGAAAATGCAGCAAATGAGATTTATTCTACAATTTATGAAAAAATTCAACCAAAATACCTCAAAGTAACAGCAGATTTTAATCCACGTGGAAATGTTCACACTGTTATTGAGATAGATAGCTCAACACAAGTAAAGAGTTAAACGAAACTCTTTACAAACTCCACTCCCTCCTCTTTAGTGTGAATAACTCCCTTTTTTTGTGCTTCATAACATTTTTCTAAAATTATTTTAAACTCTTTTGATGGTTTTAGTCCTAGTTTTAGGAGATCTTTTCCCTCAATAATGGGTGGAAGTTTCTTTTTTAGTATTCCTAGTTGTTTAGCTTGTTTAGCAAACTCTTTGTAAAGTGTTTTATTTTTTGCATCAGTAAGGGTAAAAAGTAAAAAGAGTTCTTCTAAAATAACCTCTTGAGCGAGTGTATAGAGTTCATATGTGGTGTAGTTTTGTTTTGGTTTGTGTTGAAGTAGCTTCTCTACGTGAAGTAAAAGTTTTGTTTGGTTTGAGATTTGATTAAAAAATATTTCACGCTTTTTTTTGGAGCATTGATGCAACAAAAGTGCTAAAAAAATGCTAAATTGCTCTTTGTTGAGTTTGTTGGCATTTTTTAGTGCATAAAGAAGTTTTTTGTATTGAAGTTTTTCACATTTAAAAGAGTGAAAAAAATGCTTTAGTGTGATTGCTCTAGCAAGTGGGAGGAGTGTTGTAAAATTATTTGCTTTGAGAAAAACTTTTTTTAACTCCTCAAAAATTCTCTCTTTTGGAAGCTCTTGGAGCATATTTTGTTGCACCATAGTTTGTGCTATGTGAATAAACTCTGTTGAGGCTTTAAACTTTAGACGTACACAAAAACCAACTCCACGTAAAACCCTTAGTGGGTCCTCAACGAATGTTTTTTTATTCACAATTTGAATAGTTTTATTCTCTAAATCTTTTTTCCCACCAAAAGGATCTAAAAGCTCTTTTGTAAGTGGGTTGTATCCCATCGCATTGATGGTAAAATCTCTTCGCAGGGCTGCTTCTTTAAAGCTTATCTGTTTATATGTTGTAACACTAAAACCTTTATGCCCTATTCCAATTTTAGATTCGGTGCGTGGAAGGGAAAAGTCAAGTTCTAAGTTTTGAAAAGTAAGCTTTAAAACACCAAATTGTTTTCCTACAATATTGCAACTGCCAAATTTTTGTAAAATTTCTTCAAGTTTAGCAAAGTTATTCACATTGTATAGTTCTATATCGATATCTTTTGACTCAATACCTAAAAGCATATCTCTAACCCACCCACCTACAATAATTGGAGTGATGTTGTGTTTTTGCAAAGTAGTAAAAATTGGTTGTAGTTTGTTTATATTCATAAAGAAATTATAGTACAATTTGGTATGGATTTTGATGCAATTAGAGATGAGATTTTTGAATATAACTTTGCTTTTTTTAATGAGTATGGGGTGATTTTGCAAGAAAATAACGATTTTCTTGAGAAAAACAACCTTATAAAACCACAAGAGAACTACCTTGTACTTTTTGAGTATCTTAAACATCATGTAAGTTATTTTAAAAATTTAGATTCAAAAGTTTTTGATAACACTTTTTTAAAACTTTATAGTGATGTTTTAGAATTGTATGAGATTTATATGGAGTTAAAAAATATAGATATAGCAAAAAAAGCACACCAATATATTTTAGAAGATTCTTTATTGTTAAAACATTTTAAGAGTGAAATTAAATATTATCAAGAGCAAATGAGTGGGCTTCCAATTGAGCAAGAGACACTCCAAAAAAGTGTGAATAACTTTAAAAAACTCCAAAATATTATTATGCAGGAGTTTAAAGAGATGTTTTTTCAAGAGAGGTTTGAGTATATTACACTCTTAGCAGGGTATTTAAATACAAAGCTTTTTTACTTGGATGCTATGATGTGGCACAATATTAAAAATAATTCACCAATTATTGTAAAACGACTAGATCTTCCCCATTTAGAATCAAAGTATTTTATTGAATCGAGATTAAAAATAATATTGCCTCTTTCTGTAGAATACAGCTATTTAGAGCGATGTTTAAAGGTTTTTAAATGAAACATATAGATTATACACTTGATGATTTAGAAAAGTTTATAGCTCTAACTAAAGAGATAGAGCAAAAACCAGATTCAAAAAGTTTACGTAAGCTCTTAAGTGTAAGAGATAAAATCTCTATTTTTAAAAATATTGATCCCGTTCATCTTAAAGCTTTAGTATATGATGTGAAATTTGTCACTTATGAGCATAAAGAGTATGTTCTTAAACAGGGGGAAGAGTCAAAAGAGGTGTTTTTTATTATCGATGGTGAGTGTCAAATTTTTTACAATAAACACTATATTACCTCTTTACATGCTGGGGAAGTTTTTGGGGAATCTGGTGTGCTTTTTCATAAAAAACGTAACGCAAGTGTTGTGTGTGCTTCAAAAAAAGCAACACTTCTCTCTTTTTGTATAGATGATGAAGAATCTTTGTTTACTGCACAATCTTTAGCAAAACTTTATAGAAATTTAGCATTTCAAATTAACGATAAACTAGAGGAGTTAAATAGAGCTTTTGCAAAAAGGTAGGGGAAAGTTTTAGCATATTTTAGGTATAATCGCGAAAAATTTCCCAAATATAAAGGAAACCCTTATATGCAAAAGATTAGAAATATTGCCGTAATCGCACACGTTGACCACGGTAAAACAACACTTGTAGATGGACTTTTAGAGCAATCTGGTACATTTGGTTCACACGAACAACACGATGAAAGAGCAATGGATAGTAACGATCTTGAAAAAGAGCGTGGAATTACAATTCTTTCAAAAAATACTGCTATTCGTTATAAAGATTATAAAATTAACATTATTGACACTCCGGGCCACGCCGATTTTGGTGGAGAGGTTGAGCGTGTACTTAAAATGGTAGATGGCGTTTTAGTACTTGTTGATGCTTATGAAGGTGTTATGCCTCAAACAAAATTTGTTGTTAAAAAAATGTTAGCACTTGGTAAAAAACCAATTGTTGTTGTAAATAAAATCGATAAACCTTCAGCAGAGCCTGAGCGTGTTGTAGATGAGATGTTTGACCTTTTTGCAGATATGGGTGCAGATGATGATCAACTAGATTTCCCTGTAATCTACGCTGCTGCTCGTGATGGTATTGCAAAAGTAGATATGTCAGAGCCAGATGGTAACTTTGAGTGTATTTTTGAAGCAATTATTAATGAAGTACCTCAGCCAGAGGGAGATGCTGCAAATGATCTTCAAGCACAAGTTTTTACACTAGATTATGATAACTATGTAGGTAAAATTGGTATTAGCCGTATCTTTAACGGTACAGTAAGAAAAGGTGACAATGTTGCACTTGCTAAAGCTGATGGTGAAATTGTAAAAGGTAAAATCTCTAAACTTATTGGTTTTCATGGACTTAACCGTATGGAGATTGAAGAAGCTGAAGCTGGTGATATCGTAGCATTTGCTGGTATGGAAACAGTTGATGTTGGAGATACTATTGCAGATCCAAACAACCCTGTAGCACTTGATCCTATGCATATTGAAGAGCCAACACTTACAGTTATTTTTGCGGTAAATGATTCTCCACTTGCAGGTCAAGAAGGGAAACACGTAACATCAAATAAACTTAAAGATAGACTTGAAGCTGAGATGCGTACAAACGTTGCAATGAAGCTTGAGACTATTGGTGAGGGTAAATTTAAAGTAAGTGGTCGTGGTGAGCTTCAAATTACAGTACTTGCTGAAAATATGCGTCGTGAGGGTTATGAGTTCTCTATCTCTCGTCCAGAGGTTATTGTTAAAGAGATTAATGGTGTTAAATGTGAGCCATTTGAGCACTTAGTTATCGATGTTCCTGAAGATTTAAGTGGTACTGTAATTGAGCGTCTTGGTAAAAGAAAAGCTGAGATGAAATCTATGCTTCCAATGGGTCAAGGTTTCCAAAGAATTGAGTTTGAGATTCCTGCTCGTGCACTTATTGGTTTTAGAGGGCAGTTTTTAACAGATACTAAAGGTGAAGGTGTAATGAACCACTCTTTCTTAGAGTTCCGTCCATATAGTGGTGGTGTTGAGTCTCGTGCAAATGGTGCGCTTATCTCTATGGTAGATGGTGAAACTTTAGCATTCTCACTCTTTAATATTCAAGATCGTGGTACACTTTTTATTGGTGTTCAAACAAAAGTTTATGAGGGTATGATTGTTGGTGAACATTCACGTGCAAATGACCTTGTTGTTAATCCAATTAAAGGAAAAGCACAATCAAATGTACGTTCAAGTGGTGCAGATGAAGCGATTAAACTTGTTCCACATAAAGAGATGAGTTTAGAGCGTGCACTAGAGTGGATTGAAGATGATGAACTTCTTGAGATCACTCCTGAAAATATCCGTATTCGTAAAAAATTCCTTAAAGAATCTGATCGTCGTCGCGAATCACGTAAAGCAAAATAGTATAGTTATAATTTAGTAACTTTATAGTACAATAAGCTCTATTAAGGAGTTTATTGTGCTTGTTAGATTTTTACTTTCAGCATCGTTAGTTTTTTCAACTACACTTTTAGCAAAAAAGCCAGAAATATGTTATTCTATTGGTTTAATCACTGTTAAAAAAGAGAATGCAAAATATCTTAAAGAAAAATATCATTATTCAGAAGATGAATGTATTTTATTTGAATCTCGTAATCTTATGACACTTCGTTGTGGATGTTTTGAGAAAAAAATAGATGCTAAGAATGCACTTGTTACAACATATGCCCAATATAGTGGTGCTTATGTGGTTTCTACAAAAAAAGAGCGTTTTGCAAATAAAGTAACGCTTGATTCACTAACAACTCCAAAACCAAAACCAAAAGTTAAAGTTAAACCTTTAAAACAAGAGATAAAACCTCAACCAAAGAAGGTACAAACAAAGCCTAAAAAGGTGGAAAAACAACCAAAGAAGATGGATGTTTTAAATAGTAGTGTAGAGCCTCAACCTATTTATGCAGAATTAACAGATAATGCAATAGCACAAGAACATTTTGAGCCATTGGGATTGGAAGACTTAAATGGTTTTCTTTATGAAGCTGCACAAAATAAATATGAAAATGTAAGTCTTATTAACTTTGATCAATACGATTTAGATTCTTTTTTTAATTTAGAGTACCATATAGAAGATGGCAATAACTCATATGATGGCAATCCTATAGCTATACTTAAAGAACTTTATCAAAAAAACTTTGCAAATGGTACTACTTTGGCACAAAAACAGAGCTATTTAGATGGTCTTGTTTTTGGTGTGAATATGTATGAAAACCTTGGAGAATCTCACCATGATTACAAAAAAGGTTCGCAGTGGCAATATAATGTAAATTTGAAACTCAATATTTTAAAAAATGGCTATTTTTATAATCAAAAACTTAAAAAAGAGGAAGCCCTTCAACAAGAGATAGGATATTTAGAGCATCTTAATACTCTGTTAAAAAGAAACTATCAAGAGAAGCTTTATGAAGTGGAGTTTATGAAAAGTGAAATAAATTATCAATATTCACTTGTAGCTGAGAGTTTGTACCAAAAGCTTTTAGCGCATAGCGATATCTTTTTTCAAGATGAAAAAACAACTGTATGGGATTTAGAACATCTCCAAGAGCAGCTTGAGAATGTGAAGGTTTTAAAAGATATATACAAAATTCAGACTCGATCAAAAATAGACAAAGTGTTATATGAGTTTTTAAATAATATTCAAGCAATTACACTTATTTCAAAAGATCAGTTCAATAAGCTTGTTCTAAAAAACAATCCAAGTTTGCAACTTATTCACAAAAAAATAGAATCTACAACAATTCAAAGAAGTTATTTAAATGATATTGATCTAAAAATTGTTTCTGAGTTTACAAAAGAGGAGAGTATTGGTTGGTATGATAAAGTTGGATTTGAACTAAGCATTCCATTTGGGAAAGATAGAACAAACAATCTTCGTGCTATAAAGAAAAATGGTTATTTTATAGAAAAAGCCTCTATTAAAGCAAATTTGGAGCAACAGATTGATTATTTTTATAATCTCTTTATATATAATCAAAAATATATCTCTATTTTACAAAATGAGCTTAACTATGTGTATGAAAAATATGCACAACTAAATGATACACATAAAAATGATATAGATCGTTTGACGCTGCTTATGAAGATTGACGTAGAAAAGAAAAAAAGAGATATTATGATTCAGCGTTTAAAAACATATAAGGTGCTTTTAGAGCTTTATAGAGTTGCAAATACGACAAATATTAATGAGTTTGTACAAAAATAATGACCATTTTAGGAATTGACCCAGGAACTCGAAATATGGGGTATGCGCTTATTACCCTTCAAAATGGAAAGATTGCCCTTTTAGAGGCTGGTCTTATTAAAATGAAAGCGGAAGATTTACAGTTTCAAATTCCACAAATGGTTGAGGGGTTAGAGAGGTTGTTTGAGAATCATCAAATAGATGAGGTAGCTATGGAAGATATCTTTTATGCACATAACCCCGCTACAACTATTAAACTTGCACAATTTCGTGGTGCTATTATGTTAAAATTACTTTTAGAGTTTGGGCAGTTTCATGAATACACAGCATTGCAGGTGAAAAAAGCTTTAACAGGTAAAGGTAAAGCTACAAAAGAGCAAGTAAACTTTATGGTTAGAAGACTTTTAAATATAAAAAAAGAGATAAAGCCTATGGATATCTCTGATGCAATAGCAGTGGCAATAACGCACTCTCAACGACTTAAACTACAAGGAAAAAAATAATGGCAAAATTTGAAAATGTAACAGTTACAAAAGAGGCAAATATTTACTATGATGGTAAAGTAACAAGTAGAACTATTGAGTTTAGCAATGGTGAGATAAAAACACTTGGTATTATGCTTCCGGGTGAGTACACTTTTGGAACTGAAGCTGCTGAAATTATGGAAATTTTAAGTGGAGAATTGGAAGTTAGATTACCAAATGAGGAGTTTAAAAAGCTCAATACTCCAGAAACTTTTGAAGTACCAGCTAACTCTTCATTTGATTTAAAAATTACAAAAGTAACAGATTATTGTTGCTCTTATATTAAATAAAGAGGATTATTTATCCTCCTCTTCATTATGAGTAAGAGAGCTTAAAACATCAGTTTTAAGAGCATCTCTTACTTTTGTATTAAAATCGCTATCATCACCCATAAACTCGTTATCGTTAATTTTGTCTGCAACATCTTGTGGTGTAGCTTGAGTAAAATCAAAGTTTGCATCAGCAAATTTTTGTTTTAATGTTTCTAGTGTTGTATCATCTAACTCATTAAGACCAAGCATTTTAAAAAATGCATCTCTTTTCATATCAGATTTTGTTGTAGAATCTAACCCTTCCATCTCTCCATTATGGATTTTATTTTCAATGTTTTTAGGATCATCATCAATATCAATTTGTGCTAAAATAGCTTGTTGTTCCTCTTCGCTAAGATCTTCAAGACCTAAATGTTTTATAAGTCTATGCTCTTTTTCTTTTTTAACTTCATCACTGTTTTCTACAAGCATAGTATTGTCATGTGCTAAATCTTTTTGTAGTTCAGTTGTATCTTTTGCATTATGAATAGCATCATCAATATTTTCAACACTAAGTGCTAGTGCATCTTTATCTGCAAATTGTTCATGATTAAGTTTTTCTAGTTCGTGATTTAAATCTTTAACTTTTTCTTTTGCTAAATCATTATTAAGATGTTTTTCTGCTACTTTATCTAATGCAGCTGAAAGGTTATCTTCATTTTTAAGATTTGCTACAAGTGAATCGTAAACTTTTGTAGTATCTACATTTTGTGCATTTTCATCAATAAGTTGTGCAACTTTTTCAATTTGAAGTGCAATTTTAAGAGCCTCTTCATGACCAGCTTCAGCTGTATTTGCATCAAGTTCATCAGCAGATGCAAGACCTAGTTTATTTGCAAGTTCTGCTTTAATAGCATCTAAATCCATATCTGGATTATCAAGCTTATATTGGTGTACAAGTGTTGTAAGTGGTGTAACATTAACAACCTCTCCCCCATCTTCTGTTAAAACAGTTAATTTCCCTGTAAAGTCTTCTTTTGTAGATTTATCTACACCACCAATTACAATAATTGGTTTTCCAACTTGATCTTTTGAGATAGTAAGAGTATATGCTCCATTCTCATTAGTTGCTGCTGTTGGTTCACCCTCATCTAATAGAGAGTTTTCATTATCATCTAAAAATACTGTTGCCCCTTGAAGCTCAGGATCAGATGCAACACCACTATAAGTTATGGCTTGTTGAGTTACTTCTGTAGTGGTATTTGTAGCCTCTGTTGTTGTATCATCAGAAGTTGTACTACCACAACCAACTAAAAATGTTCCAGCTATAAGTGAAAGTGATATAACTTTTTTTGTTGAATTTTTCATTTTTAAATCCTTTTGTTGATTTCTGGACGTATTGTAACAATAAAGTGTGAGCTAAGTGTTACCTACACTTTTGTTATACTTACACTATGAAAAAGATATTATTACTTGAAGATGATGAACTTCTTAGTGTGAGCATTAAAGAACTCTTAGAAACACAAGGGTATGAGGTTACACTTGTGTTAGATAGTGATGCAGCAAGTGAAGCAACTTATAATAAAAAGTTTGATTTATATATATTTGATATTAATGTACCAAATATGAATGGTTTTGAGCTTTTAGGGGCTTTACGTAATGCAGAGGATTCTACCCCTACTATATTTATAAGTGCTTTAGTTGATTTAGAGAGTATCTCAAAAGGTTTTGCTCTTGGTGCGGAAGATTATTTAAAAAAACCGTTTGATCCAATGGAACTTTTAATTCGTGTAAATGCAAAGTTTACACAACCAACGCAAAATGTTTTAAAGTATAAAGATTTAGAGTATGACTCAGCAAGGCATATTGCTAAAAAAGGGGATGAAGTACTCTCTTTAGGAGATGTACAGTTAAAGTTTTTGGAGCTTTTATTGCAAAACCAAGTAGTAGATAGGGAACTTTTTTATGATGTTATGGAAAATCCTTCCCCTTCAGCACTACGAACAGCCATAACAAAGTTAAAAAAGAAATTGGGTATTGAGATTAAAAATGTAAGAGGAGTTGGTTATACACTTGAGTAGAGTTGAACTAGAGTCATTGTTAAAAGGTTTTTTGCTCTTTTTTATCTCTATGGGGATTTTGGTGAGTGTGTTATTCACATTTTATTATAATCAAGAGGTGAAAAAGTTAGATGAACAACTTTTTACACAGATGCGTGTTTGTAGTTTTGATTTAAAATGTCCACAATTTCAAATTGATTTTGAGCAAATAGCAAAACAAGAACCATATAAACTTTATAAAACAAAAAAATCTTTAAAGAGCTTTTACCCTATTGGTGATGCAAATTATTATCTTGCTATATCACTAGAGAATAAAAAATATGATCTTTTAAAAAGTAAAATTTTTACAACAATAGTATTTTACTATATTGGGGTTATAGTAGTAGTTGTGTTGCTTTCACTCTTTTTTGCGTACTATTCACTCTACCCTTTACGTCAAGCATTACTTTTAACGCAAGAGTTTATTAAAGATTTACTTCACGATTTTAATACCCCTCTTAGTTCTTTACGTATAAATAGTTTTATGTTAAAAAGTGAATGTCCAAACAATGAAAAAATAAAGAGGTTTGAACAAGCTATTGCTACAATTATGATGTTACAAGAGAATTTAAAGGCTTATTTATTTGAGTATGAACAAACAAAGCAACAGTTCAATTTAAAAGAGTTTATAGAGCAAAAAGTAGCTTTGGTTGAGCCTAACTATCAAACTATAACATTTGAGGTAGATATCCCCTCTGATGTTATTTTGGAGATGAATATAAATGCTTTTAGTAGAGTGTGTGAAAATTTACTTACAAATGCAGTAAAATACAATAAAAAAGATGGTAAAGTTTTAATAAAATATGATAAACAAACAAATGAGCTTATTTTTAAAGATACAGGTAAAGGGATAAAAAATCCACATTTAGTATTTGGGCGTTTCTATAAAGAACAAGAGCGAGGTGTTGGAATTGGGCTTCATATTGTAAAAAAATTGTGTGATGAGTTGCATATTGCAATCTCTTTAGAGAGTGAGGTTGGTATTGGTACAATGTTTAAATTACAACTCACAAAGGGGTGACACTTTTATGGCATACTTCTTCTATCAAAAAAATATTAAAGAAGTAAGAAGATGAAACGAGTTATAGTTTTTACTCTTCTTTTTCTATTTGCTACACATAGTTTTGCATACACTTTAGATGAGCGTATAGCAGCTATTAAAGCAGCACCTCCTGCACAAAGATTAGAATTAATGAATAATCTAAAAAGGAGTATTGCAAAGCTTAATAGTCAGCAGCGTATAAGGGCAATTAGGAGATTAAGAGCAAAAATAGCACCTCAAACTCTCTCTAGTCATACAGAAGTGGAAGATGCAGTAGCACATACACGAGATAATGTTGTAGAAGCTCTACACTCTACACATGAAGAGATTATGAAACATCAAGAGATTTTTCATGAGCGTATGCAAAAACAAGAAATTGAAGATAGGGTAAGGGGTGAAATTCATAATATTGTAGAAGAGCCAACAAAAGATCTTTTTGAGGGTTCTAGAAGATGAGGTTGAAGTGGTTTTTAGCTCTTTTAGTGAGTATAACACTTTTTAGTTATGAAGATAACGATTTAGATGGTGTAGATGATTCTTATGATGAGTGTTTAGATACACCCTTTATGGATATTGTTGATAGAAGTGGTTGTAGTATTGAGACCCTTGTATCGCCCCACCACTTTGATGTTATAGTAGGTTTTACTACAAGCACATCAGAAATAAACTCCACAGAAGATTTCTCAACTACTACAACATCACTACAAGCAGATTATTTTTATAGAAATTACAATATTACTCTAAGTAGCTCTTATGATAACTCTCAAAATGAGATGGGTAATACAAAAGTTGCTTTTGGTTATGAGTTTATTCCCGTATCAGATATCACTTTAAATATATCAGCTGGGGTAATTTTACCAACTGCACCTAGTGAAAATAATGTTACAAACAATATGGACTACACACTCTCTTTTTCACTTGCTTATTCTTTATGGGATACAACTGTTTTTGCAAATTATGCATTTGTAGCTGTTAAAGATGTATCAGAGTATTATCAGTATCAAGATAGTAGTTCATTTTTAGTTGGTGTTGGTAATAAACTTACAAATGATTTTTATGCAAGTTTCTCCTATAGCATAACACAAAGTCAGTATAGTGGGGATGATGACTATAAAGATATTACACTTTATTTGAAATATCTTCTTGATGAATCTTGGTTTATTAATGGAAGTGTTTTTTATGGTGTTGGTTCAACAAACGAGAGTGGTGCTAGTTTGAAGATAGGATATTATTGGTAAAAGTGGGTAAAAGTCCCACTTTTATTTATGCTTGTTGCTCAGCAGCTTGTTTTTCAATCTCTTTGCGAACATCGTCCATATTGAGTGCTTTTACTTGCCCTAGTACATCTACTAGTGCCTCTTCTGGAAGTGAACCAGCTTGTTGAAATACACCAATACCTTCACGTAAAATGATTGTAGTTGGAATTGAACGAATTTGAAAATACCCTGCTAAATCTTGCTCCTCTTCAGTATTTACTTTTGCAAATACAATATCTGGAAATTGTTCTGAAACTTTTTCAAAGATTGGACCATACGCTTGACAAGGACCACACCAAGGTGCCCAAAAGTCAATAATTACGATATCGTTCTCTTTTAATGTTTGCTCAAAATTTGCTGATGTTAATGGTGTTGTAGCCATATTTTTTCCTTTTTAGTAGTTGTAGTGAAATTATAATGAAATATGTTGTTAAAAACCTTTAGCGTAAAAAGATTAGTGTAGTTTGTTAAGTTATTTCTATGGCATAATCTATTAAAATGCAAAAAAATATTACATAAAAGAGAAAAGATGGATTATATAGCAGCTTTACAAAACCATAGTTTAAAAGTAACACCACAACGTTTAGAGATTGTGGATTTACTCTATAAACATGGGCATATGAATGTTGATGATCTTTATAAATTTATGCAACAAAAATTTCCATCTCTTTCTCTTGCTACAATCTATAAAAATATCCATAAAATGTGTGAAACACTTTTTGTAAGTGAGGTAAAAATTCCAAATCAAAAAAGTGTTTATGAGCTTACAAAAGAGCAACATGCTCATGTTGTTTGTACAAAATGTAATGCTATTGTAGATATAAATTTAAATACAACCCCGTTGCTTGATGAGGTTACACAAAAAAGCCACTACCACATAGAAGAAACTGCCATTGTTTTTAATGGTATCTGTCCTAACTGTATCAACTAAAAATTACTAAAAGATAATAATTTTCCTTTAAGGGTATTGTAGATACAATTTTACAAAGGAAAAAAATTATCCTTAGATATTTTTTAGAAGGTTTATATATGCAAAAAATAGTAACATCTCTTGTTTTAGGTTCATCGTTAATGATGGCATCATCTTTAGTTCAAGATGCAGCAAATGCTGGTCTTAAACCAATTCCACAGTCACAAACTGCACTTTTAAAGTTAATTGACAATCCAAAAAACCCAATTACAAAAGAGAAAGTAGAACTTGGTAAAAAACTTTACTTTGATCCAAGACTCTCAAAAAGTGGGCTTATTAGTTGTAACACTTGTCACAATCTAAGTGAAGGTGGAGATGATGGTGTGGAGGCTGCTATTGGTCATAAATGGACAATGAATCCTCACCACTTAAACTCACCAACTGTTTATAATGCTGTATTTAACGCAAAACAATTTTGGGATGGAAGAAGTCCAGACTTAGAAGACCAAGCACAAGGACCAATCCAAGCTTCTCCAGAGATGGCTGCAACAAAAGATCATGTAAGTAAAACTGTAAACTCTATGCCAGAGTATGTAGCAGAGTTTAAAAAAGCGTATGGTGATGATGTAAAAGTTTCATTTGAAAAAATTACAGATACAATTGGACTTTTTGAGAGAACTTTAGTTACTCCAAGTAGATATGATGACTTTTTAAATGGTGATAAAAATGCTCTTACAAAAGAGGAAAAACAAGGTTTAAAAACATTTATTAAAGTTGGATGTGCATCTTGTCACAATGGTGTAGCTCTTGGTGGTGAGATGAATGTTATTAATATTACTGCAAAATATAAATATATGAATGTAGGTGATTTCAAAGGTGATAAAAATGGTATGGTAAGAGTACCAACACTTAGAAATATTAACCAAACAGCACCATATTTCCACAATGGTAAAATTAAAACTTTAAGAGGCGCAATCAATGAGATGGCACGTATTCAATTAGGTAAAAAACTCTCTGCTAAAGAGACAAAATCGATTGAAACTTTCTTAAAAGCACTTGATGGTAGAAAACCAAATATTGAGATGCCAATACTTCCAGCATCAACATCAAAAACTCCAGCTCCTGAGTTAAACTAGAGTATTATTTAAGGCTTTTTAGCCTTAAATAAATGCTTGTGTTAGTTCATTGAGCTGTTGAGTTTGAAGTGCTCCACTTACTCTATGAACCTCTTGACCATTTTTAAACACCATAAGTGTTGGAATACTTCTAATACCAAACTTCGCCCCTAACATCTGTTCATTTTCAGTATTTACTTTAGCATACAGTGCTTTAAGTGGGAAATTTTTTGCTGAAGCTTCAAAATTTGGAGCCATCATCTGGCAAGGACCACACCAAGGTGCCCAAAAATCAACGATTACTGGAATATCGCTATTGACTATCACTTCATCAAAATTTGTACTTGTAAGCTCTATTGGTTTTGTATCTAAAAGGGAATTTTTACACTTTCCACAATTTGCTTTTTTATAAGAATCTTTTTGTGGAACATTATTGACTGCTAAACAGTGTGGACAAACTACTCTCATATTTTCTCCTTATTTTTTTAGAAGAATTGTAACATAAAAGGGTATTTAGTTGTGCTACTTAAAAGGCAGAGTTTAAGAGGGTTGGCTAGACCCTCCTAAAGTGTTATAGTAGTTTAGTTAAATAACCAACTAGTAACACTAAGATAAACAATCTTAAAAACATAACCTTACCTTTGTATGGCACTTCCACCCAACACTGCTCACTTAAAAAAAAGCAAAAAAAAAGGTCTTGCAATCTTAAAAAGACTACAAGACCTAAATTCAGTGCCATTTAGCAAACAGCCTATTTGCTATGACAAAGGTATGTTATGTTTTACAAGTGTATTATACCATAAAATTAAAAGGCTTTTATAGCCATTTTAATACTAGAAGCTATAACATAACAAACAGAGTCTTTTAAAGCCTCAAAACGCTTGTATGAGCCTATGGCGAACCCTACTTGCTTGTTTTGTTCTAAAAGTGTTGCACCATCTTCTAAGTTAAGAAGATGAAGTTTATTATCTTCAAGAAGTTTTGCATCACTTACACCCTCAAATGTAAGTTCAAGTGTAATCCAGTCAAACTCTTTTGCACTATCTTGTGTATGAAAAGTGAGTTTTAAAGATGTTGGAGTTTGCATTGAAATGCTAAGAAACTCTGCATCTTTTAGGTTTTCAAAGCGAGTAAGGTCTATTGACACCCTACACACTCCATACTTCTATCTTCCACTTCAACCTCTGGAGATTGGCTACGTAGATAGTAAGTAGATTTAATTCCAAGTTTCCATGCAAGCATATAGATCTCATTTAAGTATCTTCCACTTGCTTTATCAAGAGTGATAAAAATATTTAAACTCTGCCCTTGATCTATCCATTTTTGGCGAATAGCAGCAGCTTTTATAAGAAGTGTTTGGTCAAGCTCATACGCTGGTGTGTAGTACATATATGTATCTGGTGTTAAGTTTGGTACAACAACAGGGATAAGCCCACTTAAATTCTCTTCAAACCATTTACGTTTAAATACAGGCTCAATAGCTTGAGTAGTACCTGTTAAAATAGAGATAGAACTTGTAGGTGCAATAGCCATTAAATACCCATTACGCATACCTTGCTCTTTTACTTTTGCTCTTAAGCTATCCCAATCATAACCTGAAGCAAAAAGCCCTCCTCTATCTACAAGTTTTGCAACCTCTGCATTAGCGTGGTCATGTGGCATAACCCCTTTACTCCAGTTTGAGCCTTCAAACTCTGGGTATTGCCCCTTCTCTTTTGCTAAATCGCTTGAAGCATTAATTGCATTGTAGCTAATTGCTTCCATCACTTCATCGATTGTGTCGAAATGTTTTTGTGTTCCCCACATAATCCCTTTTTGAGCAAGCATTTGGGCTTCACCCATAACACCAAGACCAATAGAGCGGCTTTTTAGGTTTGTGCGTTTTACTTTCTCTACAGGGTAGAAGTTTAAGTCTATTACATTATCTAAACAGCGAATAGCAGTTGGAACAATGCGTTCAATATCCTCTTTTGTGTTGATTTTAGAGAGATTTACTGAAGCTAAGTTACAAACAGCAGTTGCACCGTTAATTTTTTCTTTTTCAACCACAAAAATTTGTTGTCCACCTAAACTATCGAGTGCAGTTACTTTTTTAGCTGGTTTTTCTAAGCCACTATCGAGTTTAACAATCTCATTTTCTTCGTAACTAATAGATTCACCATTTTCAAAGATAAATTTGATTTTATAGTGGTTAGGCTCTGTGTTTTGAAAAATCTCTGTACAAAGGTTAGAACTTCTAATAACACCATAGTGTGAATTAGGGTTAGCTCTGTTTGCGTTATCTTTAAAACATAAAAATGGGCTACCTGTTTCAAAGTAGGATGTTAAAATCTTTTTCCATAAATCTTTAGCTTTGATTTTCTCTTTTGTAAGAGTATCATCCTCCTCTAACTCTTTATAACGTTTGTTAAAATCTTCCCCATAAAGGTTTGAGAGCTCTTTTGTATCATAAGGATCAAAAAGTGTCCATAAAGCATCCTCTTGCACTCTTTGCATAAACAGATCATTAAGCCATAAAGCAGGGAAAAGGTCATGCGCACGGCGACGCTCTTCTCCTGAGTTTTTCTTAAGATCTAAAAAGTCGTTAATATCGATATGCCAAGGCTCTAAATAAACTGCAATTGCACCTTTACGTGTGCCTAGTTGATCAACCGCAATAGCAATATCGTTTGTGATTTTTAAAAATGGTACAGTTCCACCTGCAGCGTGTTTGTGACCATCTATGTATGAACCCATTGAGCGAACCTGTGTCCAATCCCAACCAATTCCACCACCAAATTTAGAAAGCATTGCCATCTCGCTATAAGCATCAAAAATTCCCTCAATATTATCTGGAGTTGAGCCAATATAGCAAGAGCTTAGTTGGTGGCGTGGAGTTCTTGCATTTGAGAGTGTTGGAGTTGCTAACATCACTTCAAATTTACTAATCATATCGTAAAATTTAATAGCCCACTCTTGGCGGTTCTCTTCACGTTGTGCAAGAAACATCGCAATAGCCATAAACATATGTTGAGGAAGTTCTATTGGGTTACCATCGCCATCTTTTAAAAGGTAGCGATCATGAAGAGTTTTAATACCAAGATAAGTAAATTGTAAATCACGCTCTGGTTTAATGTGCTTTTCTAACTCATCAAGGTCATACATCTCTTTAAGGCCAATTAAAATACGCCCCTCTTTTTCACCACGTTTAAAATATTTCTCTAAAGATTCATAACCGTTATATCCATTTACCTGATGGTAAAGATTAAAAAGAAAAAGTCTTGAAGCAACAAAAGTCCAGTTTGGACGGTCTATGTCTATTTTATCGACTGCAGTTTTAATAAGTGTTTCTTGAATCTCTTTACTTGTAATACCATCACGAAAATGAAGATGCGCATCTACTTCTAACTCACTTTGACTTACATTCTCTAAACCTTCAACAGAAGCTGAAGTGTATTTTTGGATTTTTGTAATATCGAGTGGTTCTGTGCGGCCATTGCGTTTTATAACAGTTATCATCTTTGTTTAGTCCTAGCGGTGATTTACAAAAAAATCATAAACAATGTATATTTTTTTGGAGGAGAATTTTAGCCTAATTTTACTTAAAAAATAGCTTGTAATTTGAAGAAATTTTAGGGGAAAAAGGGGGAGTTTTTTCACCCCTTTTTTTATGGTTTTTTGTGATTATTTTTCAAACACTCTTTTAAAGATTGCATCTACATTTTTAGTGTAATAATCGTAGTTGAAACACTCACGAATTTGCTCTTCACTTAGTTTGCTTCTAAGTTCTTCATCTGCTAAAAGGTGGTTTAGGTATAGTGACTCACCTTTTTCATTTACAGTTGGACGACCTTGTTGAATCTCTTCCCAAACTTTCATAGCATTGCGTTGAACAATTTTATAAGCATCTTCACGTGAAACACCAGCAAGTGGAAGTTCTAGTAAAACACGTTGAGAGAAAACTAGTCCACCTGTAAGGTTAAGATTTTTCATCATATTTTCAGGATAAACTGTAAGGTTTGCAATAACATTGTTCATTCTATGAAGCATAAAGTCACTCGTAACAAACGCATCTGGTAACCAAAAACGCTCCGTCGAAGAGTGAGAAATATCACGTTCATGCCAAAGAGCTACATTTTCCATTGCAGGAGTTGCATAAGCACGAATCATACGAGCAAGACCTGTAATGTTTTCTGTAAGGATTGGGTTACGTTTATGTGGCATTGCAGAGGAACCTTTTTGCCCTTTTGCGAAGAACTCTTCACACTCATAAACTTCTGTACGTTGCCAATGTCTTACTTGAACAGCAAATTTCTCAATAGATGAAGCCATAAGAGCAAGTGCAGTTGCTAAACGTGCATAACGGTCACGTTGAATTACTTGGTTTGATGCTGGAGCAGGTTTTAGTCCTAACTCTTCACAAGTAAGCTCTTCAAGCTCTAATGGAGCGTGAGCAAAGTTACCCATAGCACCACTTACTTGACCAACAGCAATAACATCCATAGTTTGTTCTAAGTTTTCTAAGTGGCGAGCCATCTCATCGTACCATACAGCTAAAACTAAACCAAAAGTGATAGGCTCACCATGAATACCGTGGCTTCTTCCAACCATAAGAGTCATTTTATGCTCATAAGCACGTTTTTTAATTGACTCCATAATCATTTTTACATCTTCAATAATTAACGCTAAAGAGTCTTTCATTTGAAGTGCTACTGCAGTGTCGATTGTATCTGAAGATGTCATACCGTAGTGAAACCATCTACTTTCATCACCTAAAGTTTCTGCTACACTTGTTGTAAAAGCGATTAAATCGTGGCGAGTTACTGCTTCGATTTCATTAATACGGTCAATATCAAATCCTGCATTTTTTACAATTTTATCTGCATCTCCTTGAGGGATTTTTCCAAGTTTTGCCCAAGCTTTTACTACAGCTTTTTCAACATCTAACCAAGCTTGATATTTTGCTTGATATGTCCATTTTGAGGCCATCTCTTCACGTGAGTATCTATCTACCATAAATCTACCTTCATCTTATATTTATGCTACAATTGTAATGAAAATATGATTAAGTAGGGGTAAAAATTGCCATTTGTTAAAAAGAAATTTATTGTAGAGCCAAAACAAAAGCTTCCCCTTTTTTTAATGAAAAAGTTTGGTTATACACAAGCAGAAGCACAACGCCTTGTTGCAAAAGGGAGAGTCTTAGTTGATGGTGAAGCAGTAACTAAAAGTTCTCTATTTGTAGAGGGGGAGATAGAGTTTATCTATTTTGAGCCAATCTCTCAAGGTTTAAAACCAACCTACAAAGAGCAAGAGTTTGTTGTTTTTGATAAACCAAGTGGAGTGCTTATTCACCCTCAAAACCGTTTTACAGAGTATTCACTTATAGATGAGTTAAAAGCACAATTTGGAAGGGATGCAAATATTACCCATAGAATAGATAAAGAAACAAGTGGTTTAGTTTTATGTGCAACAAACAAAGAGAGTGAACGTAAAATTAAAATGATGTTTCAAGAGCGTCAAATGCAAAAACGTTACCTTGCTGTTGTTTTTGGAAAAGTGGAAAATGACTTTAACGTAGATGAACCTTTACTTGTTACAAAAGATAAAACAAGTGCAATTTTAAGAACAATTGTAAAAGTAGATAAAGAGGGAAAAAGCTCACAAACAAGTTTTAGAGTGTTAGAATATTTCCCAAAAGAAAATATGACACTTTTAGAGTGTATGCCACACACTGGAAGGCAACATCAAATTCGTGTGCATTTGTTTCACGTGAAACATCCCATTGTTGGTGATCCCCTTTATGGTCAAACAGATGAGTTTGTTACTCGTTATTTAGATAAAGTTTTAACGCCACAAGAGCGTTTAGATATAACAAAAGCATCACGATTATTACTTCATGCAAATCAACTAGATTTTATGTTAGATAACAAAAGTTATACAATTAAAAGTGAGTGTGATTTTAAAAAGATAGCTTTTGAAGCGATGCAGAAAATCTAAATGTTTCACATGAAACATTTTGTTTGTAAATCCTCTAATATTGTTATAAGAAAAAAGAGGTAGTATTTCATTTACAAACGGCCTCCCTGGAGTGTTGGTCGTTTGCCTTTCTTACATTTATATCCTCCCCTTTTTATATCATAAATTTAACAGCTAAGATTTGCTAGAATTCTCACATGGATACAAAAGCATATATATTAGAAACTATTAAAAAAAGACCCCTTATTATTGATGGGGCTATGGGTACACAACTACAACAACGTCACGATAAAATTCCTCAAGAAGCATGGGAAGGTAATGAGGGTTGTAATGAGCTTTTAAATGTAACAGCTCCAGAAGTTATGAAAGAGATATTTGGTGCATATCTTACAGCTGGTGCAGATTTTATTACAACCAATACTTTTGGTTCTTTTGCTTGGGTTTTAGAAGATTACGATATTGCTCATCGTGCATATGAGCTTACACGTGCAGGAGCACAACTTGTAAAAGAGATGTGTCAAGAGTATTCTACACCGCAGCAACCACGTTTTTGTTTAGGAAGTATGGGACCTGGAACAAAACTTCCATCTCTTGGGCATATCACTTATGATGAGATGTATGAGGGGTATTGTGACTTTGCACTAGGGCTTATTGATGGTGGTGTAGATGTTATCTTAATAGAAACAGCACAAGACCCTCTCCAAATAAAAGCAGCACTCCATGCAATAGAGTGGGCAAACAAAGAGAGAAATACACAAATTCCTATTATGGTTTCTGTAACGATTGAGCTTAGTGGAACAATGCTTATTGGAACAGATGCACAAACAATTGCTACTATTATGGAGCCATTTGATATTTTAAGTCTTGGTTTTAACTGTGGAACAGGACCAGAGCAAGTTTTAAAACATGTAAAAACACTAAGTGAGCTTTGGCATAAACCAATTAGTGTGCATTCTAATGCTGGACTTCCTCAAAACCGTGGGGGTTATACATACTACCCAATGGGGCCAGATGAGTTTGTTGCAAAACAAAAGAAATTTTTAGAGTATGATGGTGTGAGCTTTTTGGGTGGTTGTTGTGGGACAACTCCTCAACATATTCGTGCTCTTGTCAATGAAGTAACTTCTATAACTCCAAAAGCACCAAGTGGAAGTCACCTCACTTCTATTGCTTCTCTTTTTAGTAGTGTGCCACTTAAACAAGAACCTGCTCCACTTTTAGTTGGTGAGAGAAGTAATGCAACAGGTTCTAAAGCGTTTCGTGAGCTTCTTTTAGCAGAAGATTACGAAGGAACACTTAGTGTTGCACAACAACAAGTAAGAGCGGGTGCACATGTTATTGATGTAAATGTTGGTTTTGCTGGGCGTGATGAAACAAAAGATATGAACGCCGTTATGGGTATGTATGCACAAAAAATCTCCATTCCACTTATGCCAGATTCTACGCAAACTAAAGGGTTGGAAACTGCACTAAAACATATTGGTGGAAAAGCTATTTTAAACTCTGTAAACCTTGAAGATGGTGAAGAGAAATTTGATGCAGTATGCCAACTTGCAAAGAAATTTGGAGCTTCACTTGTTTGTTTAACAATCGATGAAAAAGGGATGGCAAAAACTGTTGAGCGTAAACTTGAAGTTGCAGAACGCATCATCGACTTAGCTACAAATCGTCATGGAATTAAAAAAGAGGATTTAGTTTTTGATGTTTTAACATTTACTCTTGGAAGTGGAGATGAAGAGTATTTAGAGGCTGGAATAAACACCATAGAAGCTATACGAGAGCTTCGTAAACGCCATCCTGAGGTTGGTGCAATACTTGGGCTTTCTAACATCTCCTTTGGGTTAGATAAAGATGCAAGACCATACTTAAACTCTATGTTTTTACACCACTGTGTTGAGGCTGGACTAACGAGTGTTATTATTAACGTAAAGCATATTATCCCTATAAATAAAATTGCAAAAGAGGATCAAGAGGTTTGTGATAATCTCATTTTTAATCGTGGAGAGGATCCACTTTTTACATTTATTGAGCATTTTAGTACAAAAGAGGCTGTTGATACAGATGCAGTTGATGAAGAGTACTTAGCAATGAGTGATGAAGAAAAGATTGCCAAACTTCTAATGGATGGTGATAAAGAGAGGATGATTCCACTTGTAGAAGAGGTTCGTCATCGTATTGCTCCAGAGAAAATTGTAAATGAGATTTTAATAGATGCTATGAAAGTGGTTGGTGAGCTTTTTGGAAGTGGACAGATGCAACTTCCATTTGTACTTCAAAGTGCTGAAACTATGAAAAAAACGGTAGATTATCTTCAGCCTTATCTTCCAAAAGTGGAAAAAGAGGTAGATACAACTTTAGTGCTTGGAACTGTAAAAGGTGATGTACACGATGTTGGGAAAAATCTTGTAGATATTATTTTATCTAACAATGGTTTTAAAGTGAAAAATCTTGGTATTAAAGTGGAACTTGATGATTTTATACAAACACTTAAAGAGGGACATGTTAGTGCGTTTGGAATGAGTGGTTTGCTAGTAAAATCAACACAAGTGATGAAAGAGAATTTAGAAACACTCCAAAAAGAGGGGATAAAAATTCCAATTTTACTTGGTGGTGCAGCACTAACACGTAGTTTTATTGATGATTTTTGTCGCCCTATTTATGATGGACCAATCTTTTACTGTAAAGATGCGTTTGATGGTGTAACTGCTATGAGTCGTATAGAGGAAGGAAACTTTGACACTAACTTACACCCAGATGCTCCAGAGATAGAGCATAAAGAGCAAGAGGAAGTTGTTATACCTCCGTTTGAAGAGCTTACAATGCCTTCACGTGATGTGGAAGTTCCAACACCACCATTTTGGGGAAGACGAGAGATAAAACTAACACAAAAAGAGGTGGAGTTAGCATTTGAGTGGATTAACCATAAGCTTCTGTTTAAATCGCGTTGGGGATATAGCTCTAAAGGGATGAGCAAAGAAGCGTACCAAAAACAGCTTGATGAAGTTGTATGGCCAGCCTATGAAAAACTCAAAGCAAGATTTTTAGATGAGAAGCTTTTTGAACCAACGATCCTTTATGGTTATTGGCCTTGTAGAAGTGATGATAACTCCTTACTTGTTTTTGATGAGAGTGAGGGGTATTTTAGTGAAGATGAGATAAACCGTGAACCACTTGATGTTGTTATGGGACGTGCTAAAGAGGTATTTACTTTTCCACGTCAAAGAAAACAACCCCACAGAGCTTTAAGTGACTTTTTCCATAGTGATAGACACGATGTTGTAGCACTAACATGTGTAAGTGCTGGAAGTAAGCTGAGTGAAGTGGAAAAAGAGATCTATGAAAGAGGAGATTATACAGAATATTACCAATTTCATGGTTTAGGGGTAGAGTTGGCTGAAGCATTAGCAGAGATGGCACATAAACAGATCCGTTTAGATTTAGGTATAGCAAAAGATGAAGGAAACACTTTAGCAGATGTTAGAATGAACCGCTACCAAGGAAGCCGTTACTCGTTTGGGTACGCTGCATGTCCAGATTTAGAGTTAAACCGCCCTCTTTTTAACTTGCTAAAACCTGAAGAGTTTGGCATAACACTGAGTGAGACTTTTCAAATTCACCCAGAACAAAGTACCTCTGCACTTGTTGTTTATCACCCTAATGCTACTTACTATAATGTGTAGGGTAATATAATGGGAAATAAAGAAAAATTAGAGAAAAAAATAGAGTTTTTAATACAAGAATTTAGAGGATATTTCTTAGCTTTTGTTGCTCTTGGAAGTGGTGAAGCAAGTTTAATTTATGCTGTTATTGCAGGAGAAAAACCTATTTATGTTCTTTTCCTTGCTATAATTGGTAGTTTTATTATTTTAACTGTTTTATTGAAAATAAGAAATATAAAAAAAGAGATTTATGAAAATTTGGAAAAATTAGGAGATGAATAGATGCAATTAGCAGGACTTATTTTAGCAATTATTTTAGCTTCTATTACAATTTATTTTTTAAATGAGATTGCAAAAGAGCCAAAGATATAGATTTTATTATTTTATATAATAATATATACTTGAAATTTGGAGTTTACTATGTTAGCTATAAAACAAGAACAATTATTAAAAGAGATAGATATTTTGCCAATAGATTTAAAAACCAAAATTGTTGATAAGATATTAGCAAGTATAACACCTTCAAATAATGAAATAGACTCTTTATGGATTGAAGAAGTAAATAAACGTAAAAATGAAATAGAAAACAATCAAGTCACACTTGTAGATGGTGATAAAGTTTTTAAAAAAATCTCGCAAAGATTTAATGTATAATATAACATATTTTTTTCATCCTGATGCAGAAGATAGATGGAGAAACACGAAGATGTTTAATAAATCGTTTTCCGTTTGGTATAGTTTACTATCAACAAAAAAATAAAATTATCATTTTAGCAGTTATGCAACTTCAAAGAGAGCCAAATTATTGGAAGTCAAGAAAAATATAAAAGATAGCACTTTAAAAGTGCTACTTGAAGTTGCTTAGAGAGTTTATAATTTATAGGCTATGCTAAAATATAATGCTGGTTCTATTGTAAGTGTATGTTTAAATTGTTTATCTGAAGATAATTCCAAACTATCTATTTGAATGATTTCATTATATCGATGAATAGCTATAGAATTAAATTTACTGAGTATTTGAAATGTAAGATTTTTTATTTCATAGTTTAAAGATATACCGCAATTTATAAAAAAATTATCTGATTTCGTTATAGGATGTGAGCCAATTAAGGTATTTTCTGTAGAACCTTCTAATTTTTTATTAGTATATTGAAAGTAATAGTAACCAATATCTTCAAATATACTTAAAGAGAATTAGTTTTTGGCAAAAAATTTATAATTGTAACCAACTTCTATGTGGGTAATAGAGTCACTATGAATTGAATTCCAATCATCTTGGATAGGCTCTTCTGTAAAAATTATAGTTCCAATTTTTAAATTCACATTACTAATAGCATTGTTAGTTTTTAGAAACAAGCTATAATCTATGCCCATTCCCTTATTTGTAATGGTAGTTGTTTTGTATTCAGAGCGATCTATAATTAATGTTGATACATTAAAAGTCAAATAACCAATTTCTAAACCTATTTTTGCATTTAAAATAGAGGTAAAAAGCAGTAGTGTAACAAGAAGTTTTTTCATTATTCTTTTTTCTCACTTAATCTTGTTGTTTTTATAGCAGGTTCACATTCTAATAAACTTTGTAGCTCAAATTGAGGATGTCCTATAAAAAATCCCCATGAGATATAATGTTGAATACAATAATTTTTATTTTTCTTTGCTTTAATTATAACTTGATTTCTAGCTTCAGTTTTAGCCCAAATCAAGTATGTTCCAGGATCCACTTCTTCTTTAATATATCCATCTAGCAATAATCTTGGCAGTATTTTATCTTCTGTATTTGTGATGTGAATATCAGGAAAAAGTGCATCACCAAAAAATTGAGCTTTTCTGTATATGTAAATATTTGCTTTGCCTTGTGATGGTATTTCAAATTTTTTAAATTGAGGTCCTTTTGCAGTACATCCACCTAAAATTAATCCACCAATAATTAATATTATTGTTTTCTTTATTTTTTTCATCTGTTTTTTCTTAATACCAATTATATTTTAAGCCGATACTAAAAGACTCTGTTTCAAAATCTAAAAAATTTAGGTGTGTATATGAAATTTCTGAACTGACATTTTCAGTTAGTTCATATCCTAAACCTATTTCATATCCATTATTTCCATTGTAGTTATCTTCAGGAGTATCTAAATTTCTGTGTGCTGTTACACCATATACAAAAATAAAATAAAAATTTTGAGGGGTAAAATAGCGGATACCTATACCTGTAAGTCCAATAGCCTGGGTTGATGTTTCACTATTGTCACCATAATAATTTTCTTGAGTTTCTGAGGAATACCAATTAACATTATTTGAATAAAATAAAAGTAAATCATTTGTAATACCATAACCAATATTCAAACTAGTTCTTAATCCACTGTAATCAGAACTATTATTTATTCCAGATTTTGTTGTTTGGTGTAAGCCTAAGCCAAAAGCAATAAAAAATCCTTTTCTGTAAGTGGAAGAAGCTAAGGCTTGTCTTTCTTCATTGTTTAATTTTGATTGTTCACATATATCTAAAACTTCTTGCTGACTGAAACCTTGCTTATATAGTTCATCAACATTTATATCACATTCTGTATTTTTTGCATTTAAAACAGAAGTGGACATAAGAATTAATGTTGTAAAAAAAATTTTCTTCATAGTTAATTTCCAATGTTAAATTTTATTAATCGCCATTATACCCCCCCCATTTAAAGTAAACTTAAAAAAATATAAATCTATGATTTTCCTAGATATTTTTATCTATGAAAATTGACATCTATAAAATTTATAGATAAAATACTCTTAAAATAGTAAGGAGTTTTGATGTTTGTTACAGGAAAGCCAGTAAGTGGAAAAAGTTTTATAGATAGAAAAAAGCATATTCCCCTTTTTAGGACATATTTAGAACAAAACCAATCGTTTATGATAAAAGCTCCAAGAAGGTTTGGCAAAACTTCTTTGGTAAAACATCTTTTAGAGGGTAAAAAAGAGTTTATCTACATAGATGTAAAAAGGGTAAGTTCTTTGCAGTCTTTAGCAAATAAAATTATAGATAGTGCCTATAAACTCTCAACAATTGATAATTTTCTCTATAAAGCACAAAACTCCCTTTTTGATCTTTTTAAATCGATTCAACAGCTTCAAATAGATGATATTGCAGAGGTGACAATCAAGCTTCTTGAAAAAAAAGAAAGTGATGCAATGGAGTTTTTTTTACATAGTTTAGATGTTGTAGAACAAATTGCTCAAAAACAAAATTTACAAGTTAAGTTTGTTTTTGATGAGTTTCAAGATATTTTAACCATAACCTCTTACGATATTTTAGATAAAACTCGCTCTGTTATGCAGCATCACAACCATATCACTTATATATTTTTAGGAAGTATAGAATCTATTATGACAAAAATTTTTGAACATAAAAGTTCTGCATTTTTTCATTTTGCAATTATTGTAGAGTTACCACCTTTAGATGTAGAGGAGTTATACCAATATAGTGTAGATGTTTTTAAGCAAAAAAATATAGAAGTTGAGGGTTTAAAAGAGGTTTTGGAGTTTTTTAAAGGGCATCCAGATTATTCACTACAATTTCTTCAAAAACTCTATTTTACAGCTTTAGCAGAAGAGAAAAAGAGGTTTCATACTTTAGAGCTTCTTGAATTGCTTCAAGAGGTATTTTTTGCAAATAAAGCATATATTGAGGAGCTTATTTCAAAAGCGAAACAAAAAAAACACTCTTTAGATGTTCTTTATAGTATTGCAAACAATACAAAAGTAAAACTCGATAGTAAAACGCTTTATAATGTGCATAAATCTCTTGAAGATATGGGGCTTATTAAAAGGGTAAAAACAGGGCATTATGTTATTAATGATCTATTTTTAGAACTCTACTTACAACAAAATGGTGATGTTATAGAGTTTAAGCAGTTTATCTAATTTAAAAACCCAAATAACCAAAGAGGTATTTTTTTATTGTTAGTAGTAAAATCAGTATCAATTGCAAGATAACTTTGAGATACATTTTTAATCTGCGTAAAGCTTTTATTTTTCCCACCTATTTCAAATATAATATCTTTAACTCTAAAATCTCCTATATCACTATAATATATCTCTTTTGGGCTAAAACAGCTTGTAAAGTATGTTTCTCGTATAGTTCCTATTTCACTCTCTATTGCTAAATCTTCACTAAGAGCATAAGTTATATTTGTATTTGCAAAAAATATTTTTGCAGGTTTTTTAGTTTGTTTTGCAGAGTATTTATAAATTGCTCTAAATACTCCTGTTTTATTTAATATTTCAAGATAGGTATAGAGTGTTGGCTCGCTAATTTTTAAATCTTTTGCCAAAGTATCTATTTTTACCTGGTAGGGTTTTTTAGATTCTATTACTTTATAGATAAGTTTTTTAAATATAGAAAGATTTTCAAATTTTATTTTATTTGTAGAGGGTATATCTTCATAAATAATTTTTTCTATGCTATTGAAAAGTTTTTTATAGTAAATCTCTTTTTCATCTGACTCTGTAAAATATGGATAGACTCCTATTTTTAGGTACTCTTTAAATTGTCTATAAAAGAGTGGATACTTTTGCGTAAGCTCAAACGATATATCTGACGAATTGGTTAAAATATCTTCTAATGTATAATTTTGAAGTGTTATATTGTTCGATATCTCTAAATACTCTTTAAAACTAAGATGTTTTAACTCTTTTACAACCATTCTTCTACTTAAATCGTAACTTTGTAAAAGTATATTGAGCATAGAGCTACCACTTATACGTATAATTAAATCTGGCATAAAATCGTAGATATTTTTTATATGCCCTGCCCAATCTTTAAACATATGTACTTCATCTATAACAACTACTCTTCCACCAAGGGCATAAAACTCCTCTACAATAGCGACAATACCAAAGTTGATTATACTAATATCATCTGCCATGATATAAAGTGCTTCATCACTAGAGTATTGAGAGAGGTATTGTAAAAGAAGAGTTGTTTTTCCTACACCTCTTGCACCTATGAGAGCTATTAACCTTTCGTTGCTATTTAAAAATGCAAACTCTTCTCTTGTATAGTTAATATTTTTAAGAGTTGCTAAGACTCTTTTTTGTCTAAGTTTAAGTGTATCTAGCATTTTTTATCCTTTTGTTAAAGTGTATTTTAACAAAATGCCTAATTATAGTAAAGTATATTTTATTTTGACATTTAGAAGTTTTCTCTGTAAAATCTCTTGTAAAAAGGAGTTTTGTATGAAACTTTTTTTATTACTTCTGCCACTTTTACTTTTTGCACAAAAGCCTCATCTTCTTCTTTTGCAAACTTATGAAGATCAAAACATAACAAACTGGGTTATGAGTGAAAAACTTGATGGCATTAGGGCTTATTGGAATGGAAAACATCTTATAAGCCGTGGCGGCAAAATTATTCACGCTCCAAAATGGTTTTTAAAAGGTTATCCACCCTTTGCTATCGATGGTGAGCTTTGGAGTAAACGGGGAGATTTTGAAAATATTTTGAGTATTGTTCGCTCAAAAACTCCATCTAAAAGGTGGGAGCAAATAACGCATAATATTTTTGAAGTACCAAATGCAAAAGGGGATCTTTTTGAGCGTTTAGCAAAGGTAAAACCCTATCAAAACCGCTATATTAAAGTTATTCCCCAAATAAAAATTAAAAACAAACAAGAGTTAGTGAAGTTTTTGCGTGAAGTGGAGCAAAAAGGTGGTGAAGGTGTTGTTGTGCGTGACCCAGAAGCACTTTATATTGCAAAAAGAACCAACAAAGCTCTCAAAGTAAAAAGCTTTTTTGATGCAGAGTGCAAAGTTATTGAGCTTTACAACGGCAAAGGAAAATATGCAAATATGCTTGGTTCCCTTTTGTGTGAATTGCCAAATGGTATAAGGTTTAAAATTGGTTCAGGTTTTAGCAACCAACAAAGAAAAAATCCACCAAAAGTGGGTGATATTGTAACGCTTAAATATAAGTCTTTTACAAAACACAAAAAGCCAAGATTTCCTGTTTTTTTAAGGGTAAGAAAAAGTTTTTAGTCCCTTCTTCTGTAACTAAGAGCTTCTAAAATATGGATTTTGTCTATCTCTTTGCTTTTGGCTAAATCTGCAATAGTTCTTGCAACTTTTTTTATATTTTTTATCACTCTAAAACTGAGTCCAAAACGTCTTGCAGCTAACTCTAACACTTCGTTTGCTTCATTTGTTAGGAAGCAAAACTGCTCTATTTGTGTATCGTCTAAATGGGCATTAAAAACATTTTGTCCCCTTTGTTTTGCAAACAAAAAGGCATCTCTAACCATTGTGTGCATATCTTTAGAGCTTAGTGAGGGTTTGTCATTTGGTTGTACTTGTTGCATCACTACATAAAGCTCTATTCTATCTAAAAATGGCTCTGAGAGGCGGTTTTTGTAGCGTGCAATCTCAACATCACTACATCGACACTCCTTTGTTTCATCGAGTAAGTTTCCACATGGACAAGGGTTCATAGCTCCTACAAACAAAAAATTTGCATCATATTGCACTTTAACATTAACACGTGAGATACGAATTTTTTTATCTTGCATTGGTTCACGCAAAGCCTCTAAAACATTTTTAGAGAAGTGTGGAAGCTCATCAAAAAAGAGTATTCCACCATTTGCTAAACCAACCTCCCCTATTTGTGCTTTGTGTGAACCTCCACCAAAAATACTTGCTTGTGTAGAGCTATGATGTGGAGCTCGAAAAGCTCGTAAAGGCTTAAAACTAACCTCTTTTGTATCTAGTGCTTCTAGTTTTGCAACTTCTAGTATCTCTTGTTGGCTAAGTGGAGGTAAAATGTAGTGTAAACGTTTTGCTATCATACTTTTTCCACAACCAGGGCTTCCCTCTAGCACAATGTTATGAAACCCAGCTGCTGCAATAAGTGCTGCTTTTTTTGCAACCTCTTGCCCTAAAACATCTAAAAAATCTTCTTTGTACTCCTCTTGATAGTAAAAGTTTTGTTTGTTATATGTTAGATATTTGTGAGTAAATTGTTTTTGTTTGAGTGGTTGAAGCTTTGTAGTACCATTTAAAAACTCAAACGCTTCATTAAGATGAGATACCCCATAAAACTCAATATTTGGAATGTTACTAAGTTGTTGGAGTGCATCTTTTGGAACAAGTGCTTTTGTAATTGCTTGTTGGTTTGCTAGTGAGAGCAATAAAGGGTACAGTACACTGTTAGATTTTACACTACCATCAAGCCCTAGCTCTCCAAAAACACCCCACTCTTTTAAATCTACCTCTTTATCGTTTAAAAGAATAAGCAAAGCCATTCCCAAATCGAAGTGACTTCCCTCTTTTTTTAAATCACTTGGAGCAAGATTGATTGTGATGCGTTTTGGTGGAAAGGTGAAGTTATTGCTTAAAAGTGCAGATTTTACCCTCTCTTTTGCTTCTGTTATGGAAGCACTTGCCATCCCTACAATAGAAAAAGAGGGCAAACCTTTTGTAAGGGTAGATTCTACGTGGACTAGTTTTGCATCTACCCCTTCATAGGTTGCACAGAGGAGTTTTTTCATTATTTTTTCTTAGCTTTACGCTCTTTTTGAATTTTTTTGTACTCTTTTTCAAACTTTTTGCGTCTTGCGTAAGAGAGTTTATCTATAAATAAAATCCCCTCTAAATGGTCATTTTCGTGTTGCATAGCAATTGCTAAAAGTCCATCTGCATCTATGGAGTGTTCTTTGCCAAATCTATCTTGATACACAACACTTACTTTTTCAAATCTCTCTACATCTTCATAAAATTCAGGAACACTCAAACACCCCTCTTGGTATTTAGTTGTGCCCTCTTTAGAGATAAATTTTGGGTTAATTACCTCTATGAGATTCTCTTTTGGTTGGTTACCATCTTCATCTGGAATATTTAAGATAAAAGCACGAATTGGGTGTGCTACTTGAATAGCTGCAAGCCCTATTCCATTTGTATTTATCATAATATCATACATTGCATCTAAAAGGTTATGAAGCTCCTCATTAAACTCGCTAACCTCTTTAGAAACCTCTTTTAAACGTTTGTCTGGGTATTCTACTATTGTTAAATTCATTTTATATCTCTGTATCTAGTCCATCTTTTAACGCTACTGCGTAATCTGCATCTGGATCTTTGTAGGCTTTTTCTATCCCATCCATTGCAGCAACTACTATCTCTTCTACTGAATGTACTGCATCAATATCGGTAATTCCTATAGCAATTTTGAGTTGAATCTCTTTATCTCCTAAAAAGAAGTTAGAGTTAGAAACAAGCTCAACAAGACGCTCACTTGCTTTTTTTGCATGTTCTAAGTCTGTATGTTTTAAAAGCATTGCAAACATACCATTGCCATAGTGTGCAACAATATCGCTTCTACGTGAAGTTTTTAAAAGAAGCCTTGCAATTGTTCTTGTCATAAGTAGTGTAGCTTTTTCACTTTTTATTTGTTTAGTAATCTCTTTAGAGAGTTCAATAAGAATCAGAGAACTACTATGTTGAAACTGTTTAATAAGGACAATCTCTTTTTCTATACGTGAGAGTAAATAACGTTTATTGTAAACACCGTATTGGTTATCAAAAATTGTTTCTTGCTCTACATTTTTGATAATTGTAGCTGTCTCTTCATAAATAGACTTCATTTGTCGAGATTGCTTTTTTAGGATATTGTTAAGTTTTTCTATATCTGTTTCAAGGGCAAAAAGAACATTAGTCGCTTTTTGAATATCTTTTTTGTCTCCAATCTCTTTTTTTCTTTTATCTAAAATTTTGCTCATTAACGTGATGTTTTTGTAAAGATTAGCTGTAACAGTTAAAATATTTTTAACTGAGCTAAATCCTCTTTTTAGATTTTGTTCTAGTTCTATAGTATTTTCATCATCATTATTTTCTTCAACTTCAAGCATAGAAGCTATTTGTTTACGGATAGCTTCTGTTTTTTGTTCCAAAAGTCTATCGAAGTAAAGAGCAAAATTATTTGGGGTTGGTAAGAGATTATCAGCAATTAAGGCATTAAGTACCTCTTGAGCATAAATTTCAACATCATTAAGTTCAACAGGTTGTTCCTCTTGGGCAGGGTCAAGAACTTTTTCTGAAGGTTCAGACGGCGATATTTGTTCACTCGCTTTTATACTTCTCAAAGTTCCTGCCACAACTTATTCCTCTATCTCTTTTTTTGTAAGAACTTCATCGATCATTCCATACTCTTGTGCCTCTTTTGCACTCATAAAGTTGTCACGATCTGTATCTTTTTCTATACGTTTTATTGTTTGGCCTGTATTTTTTGCCAAAATTGAGTTTAACTCTTTTTTCATACGTAAAATCTCTTCAGCTTGGATAGCAATATCTGTAGCTTGACCTTGAGCACCACCTAAGGGTTGGTGGATCATAATACGTGCATGAGGAAGTGCATAACGCTTCCCTTTTGCACCAGAACTTAGCAAAAATGCACCCATAGATGCTGCTTGACCTATACAGATTGTTGCAACATTTGGGCGAATGTAGTTCATTGTATCAAAAATAGCCATACCAGCAGTTACTACTCCACCTGGAGAGTTTATGTAGAAGTAGATATCTTTTTCTGGGTCTTCTGCTTCTAAAAATAGAAATTGTGCAACAATAGTGGAAGCAACAGCGTCATTCACCTCTCCACTAAGCATTACAATTCTATCTTTTAAAAGACGTGAATAGATATCGTAAGAGCGTTCACCACGCCCAGTTTTTTCAACTACATAAGGGATATAACTCATCTTTACGCTTCTTTTTCAATCTTTGCGTTTAAAAGACCAGAAAGTACTCTATCTTCTACCATTGACATTTGAATTGCTGGAAGGTATCCTGCATCTTTATAGTACTCATACGCTTTTTGTGGATCTTGTCCAGTTTGCATAGCTTCAAAATAGATAGTTTGCATAACTTCATTTTCATCTACTTTTACACCTTGTGCTTGTGCTAGTGCATCGATAATAAATGTAGCTCTTACACTTTTTTGTGCTTCTTCACGGAATGTTTCACGTAACTCTTCTAATTTCTCTTTATTTTCACGAAGCTCGTTGATCTCTTCCTCTTTCATTGTAGAAGCTTTTTTGTTTACTGCCATATCGATCTCTTGTTCAACTACGAACTCTGGAAGATCAAAAGTTAATTTTTCAACAAAAATTTCAAGAAGTTCAGGTTTTAGTTTTTCGTTGTAAAGTTTTGCAATTTTTTCATTTTCAATTTGAAGTTTTACTTGTTTTTTAAGCTCTTCAACGCTTGCATTTTCATCACCTGGAAGAAGTTTTTTAGCAAGTTCATCATTAATTTCTGCTTCACCTTTTTTCTGAATTTTGTGAAGTTTCACTTTAAACTCTGCATCTTTACCAGCAAGTTTGTCTGAACCATAGTTTTCTGGGAAAGTAACTTTTAAAACTTTCTCTTCACCTTTTTTCATACCAACCATTTGCTCTTCAAAACCTGGAATAAATTGACCAGAACCAATCTCTAGTGAGAACTCTTTTGCACTTCCACCTTCAAAAAGCTCGCCATCTACACTTCCTTCAAAGTCAAATACTGCAGTATCACCATTTTCTAAAGGGCGATCCTCTTCTACATCTACCATAGGAGCTACATTTTTAGCAAGTTCTGCAATTCTTTCATTTACTTCTTCATCAGTTACTTCAGGTTTTTCAAAATCTGGAACTAGATCTTCATACCCTTCTAGTGCAATCTCTGGACGCATAGCAACTTTTACAGTTACTTCGATTTTATCTTCAGATTTATTAAACTCAGAAATTGTTGGCTCACCAATAAGTGAAGAGTTTTCAATATTTAACTCATCTAAACCTTTGTTTAGAACTTCACGTAAAGCTTCCGCTTCTGCATCTTCTACAAGTTTTTGACCATATTGTTTTTTAATGATTGCTAAAGGAACTTTCCCTTTTCTAAAACCTTGAATATTCGCTGTTTTACTTAGTTGTTTTGCAATTTTTTCAACATTTGCATTCACTTCATCTTGAGAGATTACCGCTTTAATCTCAGCATTTGCACCATCAATTTTTTTTGAAATAATTTCCATTTAATTCCTTCTTTTTTATTCTACAATGAATTTAATTTTAAGCAATAATAGCTAAAATCTACTTTTATCTAGCTTTTACAAAGTTGTGGTTTATAGTTTAGTAACAAAATGATCACAACTGCAACATCTATCATTACATCTGCAAAGTTAAACACTGCAAAATCAAACCCGCAATGCCAATAAACCATATCTACCACACCACCGTGGATAAATCTGTCATAAATATTTGAAAAAGCACCACCAAGAAGTAACCCCGCTGGAAGTGCATAACACACTTTTTTAAGGTAAAAAACATACCCTAAAACTGCCGTAACAATAAAAAGCTGAATATACTTCAGCCATTCATCTAAAAAGGCAAACATAGAAAATGCTACCCCTTTGTTATAAACCAAAATAAAATCTATACACTCAGTGTAGTAGCGAAAACCATCTACAAAGAGAGATTTTATATTTTGATCTATTATAAACACTCCAACTAAACTAAAAAGGAGAATAACTCCTAATTTGACACTTTGTAACTTATGCATTGAGTGCTTTGTTAAAGAAATCTACAACATTATCCATTTTTGTATTCATCTGTTTGCCATCTTTACACTCAAGAAGGATTCTTAGTTTATTTTCTGTTCCAGAGTAGCGAATAAGGTGGCGAATACCCTCTGCTTCTAACTCTTTGAGTGTTGTATCTAAATTTTCAATCTCATTGAGTGGTTTTTTTGTTTTTACATTGATATTGACAAGTTTTTGTGGGTAGAGTTTAAATGGGCGAAGTACTTCAGAAGCTTTTTTGTTTTTATGTAAAAGAAGAGCTAATGTTTGAAGTGCTGCTACTAAACCATCACCTGTTTTTGCAAAATCGTGCATAATAATATGCCCACTTTGCTCCCCACCGAAGTTAATATTTTTTTGTTTCATAACTTCAAGTACATTTTTATCGCCAACATTTGAGCGGTGAAGTGTTAATCCTAAAGATTGCATATAATCATCAAGTGCTTGGTTGCTCATAACAGTAGAGACAATACCACCCCCTTTTAAGATGCCACGCTCATGCATATACCCAGCAAGTGCTCCAAGGAGCTGATCTCCATCTACAATATCTCCATTTTCATCGGCAATTACTACTCTATCTGCATCACCATCAAGTGCTATTCCTAAATCTGCTCTATAAAGACGAACATTGTCACATAAATCTTTGGTATGTAGAGCTCCACAGTTATCGTTAATGTTAAAACCATTTGGTTTATTGTTAATTACAATAACATCAGCTCCAAGCTCCTCTAAAACTGTTGGACCAACTTTGTACCCTGCTCCATTTGCAGTATCAAGTACTATTCTCATCCCTTGAAGTGTTAAATTTACTGGAAATGAGTTTTTAAGTTGTACAATATAACGCCCTATTACATCATCGATTCTCTCAGCTTTTCCAATAGCTCTTCCTGTAACTTGTGCTTCTTCTAAAAGTTCATCATTGAAGTAAATAGACTCTATCTCCTCTTCCACTTCTAAAGAGAGTTTATCTCCATGAGCATCAAAAAACTTGATACCGTTATCTTCAAAAGGGTTGTGTGAAGCACTAATCATAATCCCCGCATCACAACGCATATTTTCTGTAATGTACGCAATTGCAGGTGTTGGCATTGGGCCAATTTCTATAACATCGTACCCTATTGTTGTTAGACCACTTACAAGTGCATTTTCAAGCATATAACCACTTCTGCGTGTATCTTTACCAATTAAAATTTTATTTGTTTTTGCATGTTTTTTAAAGTATATTCCAGCAGCCATTGCGATTTTTGTTGCCATTTGTGCTGTTAAAAAAGAACCCGCTTCCCCGCGAACCCCATCTGTTCCAAATAGTTTCATAGTTTTATCCATTTTTAAAATTTATCTTAGGTGTATTTTAACATAAAATTGGGTTAAAATTTGTTACAATAAAGAAATATTTTAAGAGTTTTGAAAGGTGAAAATGAAAATAGCAATAGCAGGAACAGGATATGTAGGACTCTCAAATGGGGTTTTACTTGCACAACACAATGAGGTTGTTGCACTCGATATTGTACCGCAAAAGGTGGAGCTTTTAAATAAAAAAATCTCCCCTATTGAAGATAAAGAGATAAGTGAATATCTTGCAAACAAAGAGCTAAATTTTCGTGCTACTTTAGATAAACAAGAGGCGTATGAGGGTGCTGAGTTTGTTATTATCGCTACACCAACAGATTATGACCCAATAACAAACTATTTTAACACTAAATCTATCGAAGCGGTGATTGGGGATGTTGTTGCGATTAACCCTGATGCTGTAATGGTTATAAAGTCAACTGTTCCTGTTGGTTATACAAAAAAGGTAAAAGAGCAATTTAATACGCAAAATATTATCTTCTCTCCAGAATTTTTACGTGAAGGAAAAGCCTTGCATGATAATCTCTACCCAAGTAGAATTATAGTAGGGGAGCGAAGTAAACGTGCAGAGGTTTTTGCAAACCTTTTAGTAGAGGGTGCTAAAAAAGAGAATATTGATGTGCTTTTTACAGATAGCACAGAAGCTGAAGCGATAAAACTTTTTGCAAATACTTACCTTGCTATGCGTGTTGCATTTTTTAATGAACTTGACTCTTATGCACTTTCGCATGGGCTTGATGCGAAGCAGATTATTGAAGGTGTTGGGCTAGATCCTCGCATAGGGACACACTACAACAACCCTAGTTTTGGATACGGTGGATATTGTCTGCCAAAAGATACAAAGCAACTTTTAGCAAACTACCAAGATGTACCATCAAATATGGTAGAGGCTATTGTAAATGCAAATAGAACACGTAAAGATTTTATAGCAGATCAGATTGTTGCGAAAGATCCTAAGGTGGTTGGGATTTATAGACTTGTTATGAAACATGGAAGTGACAACTTTAGAAGTAGTGCTATTCAGGGGATTATGAAGCGTGTAAAAGCAAAAGGTATAGAGGTTGTTGTGTATGAACCTGTGCTTGATGAAGAGGAATTTTTTCACTCTAAGGTTATTAAAGATTTAGATGAGTTTAAAAAAATGAGCGATATTATTGTTACAAATAGATTTGATAGCAACTTAGAAGATGTAAAAGAGAAGATTTTTACACGCGATATTTTTGGGTGTGATAGCTAAAGATGGATAGATTGCAGAGGTTACAATTTCATTTAGAAGAGGCTGCTATTCACATAGAGCGTTTAGAGAGTGTAATTGTAGCTTTGCAAGAGATTTTTCCACTCGATATGGAAAAACTTGAAAATTTAAGTGAAGAGCAAAAAGATAGACTTGATGTTTTGGCATTTCGTTTTTCTAAGCTACAAGATCTTTTAGGAAGTAAAATTTTTAGAGAGTACTTAAGTGTTTTAGGTTATCCTGTAGAAGAGAAGAATTTTTTAGAGCTTTTAAAAGAGTTAGATAAAGAAAAAATTGTTAGTATAGATAAATGGAGTGAATTTAGAGGGGTAAGAAATAGTATAGCTCATGATTATCCTTTTGATGAGGAACAAAAAATCGAAGCTATTAATTATTTGATTAAAAATGTACAATACCTTATAGATGTAACAGATAAAATAGGAACTAATCTTGCGACTTTTAGATAAAGAGGTGCGTATTATTAAAACTTTAGCAGATGAGATTTTTGAAGATGCTCAAGTATATTTGTTTGGTAGCAGGGTAGATGATACAAAAGAGGGTGGAGATATTGACTTGTATGTAGTGAGTTCTACTAAAGAAAATTTATTTCAAAAAAAGTTACTTTTTCAAACAAAGCTTGAAGATTTGCTTTATAAACCTGTAGATGTTGTAGTAGCTACAGATGCAAAAAGAGAGATTGAGCAAGAGGCGTTGCGTGGGATTTTGTTGTTAAGGAAAAAAGATTATGTGCGTAGTTGAACATTATACGTATGAAGATTATAAACAATGGAAAGGTGATTGGGAATTGATAAAGGGAATACCCTTTGCAATGGCACCTGCACCTATGAGAAAGCATCAAAGTATTGCAAGTGAGATTATTAGGTATTTTGGTAATGAAATAGAGGAGTGCCTTCGTTGTGAAGTTTTAGGTGAAATGGACTATAAAGTGGAAGAAGATACAATTTTGCATCCAGATATTGTTTTGATATGTGATGAAAAATATAAATTTGATATTTACGAGGCTGAAAAAGTAAAGTACTATGTTTTAGTGTACCCAGATGATTTAAAAGCAAAAATATATAAACTTGATGGTAAAAAGTATGATAAACAGGGGGACTTTACCCATGAGAGTTATACATTTGAAGAAACTTTATGTGGTGTGAGTTTAGATTTTGAGAGGGTTTTTAGAAGGTTTAGGAGGAGGTAGTGATGCAAGTTTTAAAACTTGAAGTGGAAGATTCTAAATTGGATGTTATTTTAACTATTATAAATAATTTGCAAGATAATATTATTAGAAAGTATGAAATTGTCAATACAGATAAAG